>FLOH01000968.1_pt1 | contig 49100 bp, 62 predicted proteins | sample 756751 | NCBI WGS metagenome assembly FLOH01 (sample SAMEA4026879, study PRJEB14308) | marine metagenome | biome: coastal water; material: water | depth 74 m | reverse complement strand
TGTAGTAGCTAAAATAAAAAGAACCTTTGCTGGTGGTTCTTCTAATGTTTTAAGCAATGCATTAAATGAAGCAGTAGATAACATATGTACTTCATCTATAATGAAAACTTTTGTTTTACCAGAACTTGCAGATATTCTAGACGCTGCAATAATATTCTCTCTTGTCTGATCTACCTTTGTTTGTGAAGCAGCATCAATCTCAACCATGGATAATGATTTACCCTCATCTACTTCTTTACATGCATTACATTTATTACAAGGTTCTGATTCACTATCTTTTCTATTTTCACAATTAACAGCCTTAGCAAGTATTCTAGCAATAGTAGTTTTACCAATACCTCTAGGTCCATTAAACAAATAAGCATGGGCCAGTTTATTACTAGCTATCTCATTTTGCAAAGTAATCTTAATATGATTCTGATTGACTACATCAGCAAAAGATAGGGGTCTATACTTATTATATAATGTTTGTTTTGATTGCATAAATTGAAAATTAGCATTGGTATTGTAGCAAATATTTAACAAAAACAAAAGCCGGGAAAATCCCGGCTTTAAATATACAATTTATTGAATTTATGAACTAGAGCTTTTAATAACATTTTCAATAGCTGCCCATTGACTCTCTGTATCTTTCGGCACTAAAATTACTGCTTCTTCACCCTCACTGCCGTGGAAATATGTTACTGCTGCTACTATCACCTTAAACATTTTATTACCAACCATTACTCCATAATTACCTTCAGCGTCTTTAATAAGTCTACCAACTTTTCTATCTCTATCTACCGGTCCAATTTGTTTATATATAAATGATCCGTCACCACTTATTCTTAATTTTAAAATATCTCCTTCAACAAGTTTAGATTTTGAAATATAGTTTGCAGGTATTGAATAATGCTTACCATCTGGTCCGATCATCTGTTGACCATCAAATACACCTTCTACAACCTTTTCGTCTTCCGTTATCTCTTCACTTAAATCTTTAAGCTTTGGAGAAAAGTCTGGACTACGTCCAGTAGTAAGTCCTGCTTTAGATAGTTCAAGTTTTATTCTTTGCAGCTCTGTTTCAATTTTATCCAATGTTAATTGAATCCCTGAAACTGCATCTTGATCTATGTCGTGATTGTTTTGTTTTAATTCTTCTTCCATAATTTTATTGTTTTATTTTAGTTTTAGTTTTGTTTGATTTTTGTTTTATTTCACCATAAGTATATATTATTTTCAAGAAATATGAAAAGGCCTTTTATTAGCTAAAAATAAGTTATTTTTTAATATATTATTATTTATTTTAAAATAAACAAAAAATGTGGGTAAATGTACCCACATTATTAACAACTTAATAAAGCTCTTATGCACAATTACATAATTTTTTCTGGAGTAGATGGTAACTTTGTACCCATCTGCGCTCTCTTCTTAATGTCTGCTTCAACCTGTTCACGAGGTCTACCATACTTTAATCTAGATAGCTGTATAACAGCATCTGCCATCTCTTGACTTCCTTTTGGTTCCTGTTCGAATGAAATATTGAATGCTGGTGGATTAGCATTGTCTATTAATAATTTAGTATAAGCCGTATATTTTGGAACATTGACTACATCATATTGATCAAAGACTGGTGCAAATTGCTTAGATAAAATTTCTGCATCATCTACACCAACTCTATATGCAATAGTTGTACCAACATTACCAAAAACTGCATCACGAATCGTTGTATCATTATTTTTAGTAAGCTGGCCAATATATTGATGAGCAATAATTAAATTGAGCTTATACTTTCTAGCCTCAGATAAAATAATTGCAATACTGTCAGTAGTAAAGTTTTGAAACTCATCAATGTATAAATAGAAATCTTTTCTCTTATCTTCATCCATATCTACTCTAGATAAAGATGCAAGTAATATCTTACCTACAATAATCATACCAAGTAGGCTTGAGTTAATGTCTCCAAGCTTTCCTTTTGTTAAATTTACAATAAATATCTTACCTTCATCCATTGCCTTCCTAAAATCTATACTGCTAGTTTGCTGGGCAATAATGGGCCTCATAAGATCATTAGCAATAAATGGTGTTAGTTTACTAGTAATATATGGCACCATATTAGCAAGTGCTGCCTCACCGCCAGCTTTTTGTGCTTCCTTTTCCCAAAAATCCTTAACACTTTGATTATTACATTTACTTAATTTCAAAGCTCTGAAATCTTCATCAGCAAGTACTCTAGGTATTTCCATTAAAGTCATACCAGATTCTGGATCATCCATGATAAGAAGTAATGCATTACGCATATACTGTTCAAACATTGGTCCACCAGTTGCTTTTAAGTCATAGAGTTTATCAAAGATAGAAAGTAATTCATTAACAACAAATGTTTTTTGTTCTGGACTGCTATACTCAAGCATATTAAGAGACATAGGTCTTTCTGTATCCATTGGATTGAAATAGATAACATCCTCTGCTCTTTCCTTAGGAATATTTTTTAACATGTCCAGGGCAAAGTCTCCATGAGGATCTATAACACAACAGCCTTCGCCATTTTGCATGTCCTGTATCATCATATTTTTCATAACTGTAGACTTACCAACACCAGTTTGACCAATAATATATACATGACGTCTTCTATCTGCTCTCTTCATTCTCACTTCTCTTGTAATGCCCCTATACTCGCTCTTACCAAGTATAATACCTTCATTAGGTAAATTGACAGGTGGTGCTGCTTTTCTAGCCCCTAGCCAACGAATATTAGGTGTAGCATTATTAAAAAGAGGCATGTGCCATAAAGAAACAGCTTCCTCTGTATTCATAATCATCTTATATTTTTCATCAAAGTTACGATAAATATAATCATGTATAATCTGATTACGTTTTGACTCTTTCTTTGGTTGCCATATCTTAAAACTATTCCCCTGTTGAAACATACTAAATTGACTAAATGAGTTTAACATATCATTTAATTTGGCATTGGCTACCTGTTCTGAATTTGCAGATACTATTACTCTTAAATTTACATCAAGTCCAGCCTTTGCAGATTTTTCCTCAATATTTTTAATAAGTTCCTGTTCCATTGGAGAAATTTGTCTCATTGGTGGTTTGTCCATTCCATCACTTCCAGCTGACTCTCTTGTTGCCTTAAGTAGATTTAAAACAAAATTAAATAATTTACCAGCTTTAGAACCAAAACCAACTGATTGCATAGCCTGACTTAAAGACTTTCCCTGTTGCATTGTACTAGCCACCTTATTACCCATATAATGCCATCTTCTATGTGCAGAGCGAATAATAAGCTGAACAGCGGCTCCTTCTGTTTCATCAATTTTACCCAAACTTGTAGTTATAATATTAAGAGGATCATTCTCAAGTTTTAAATATGTCTTAATTGGAAATATATATTCTCTTTTAAACTTTAAAACGGCAGCTGCAACATGGCTTTGCGCCTGAAAAATATTATAATCCTCTATTGTATCAATATTTATATGTGGGTAAATAGCATGTAATTGCTGAGTAACAAAATCTTTATTTATTTCAGGTACAGCTAAATAGAATTCAATCATCCCTTTATTTGCTACCATTTCCATTGCAAATACATCTGTTCTACCATAAAGCCAGGCCTTAAATCCACGTTGTGCATCAAGACCACCTAAAGTTGAGAATAAATTCTCAGCCATAGATATTGCTTCATGGTTTTTTTGAATTGTCTCTTCCCCATCCTTATCCTTACTAATTTTAGGTATAGTTAAGGCAAGTACAATTGGTCTCCATTCCTCTGGAAACTTATTATTTTTTCTAATATATTTAAGTATCTGTTTGAATATAATCCACGAAACGATTAATACTACAATTAAAATAGCAAGTCCAATGAAATAATTTGGATTAACTTCAACATTTATTTGATTCTCTGGTACTGCAATAGGATTCATTATCTAACTTTACGATTAAGAAATATCTTATCTGCTTTAATTTTAGCTGATTGCTCTACAAAAAATATATTAAGTCCGGGAACTGTTCCTAGCCATTTTTTAATAATACTTATAACTTCTTCAATTTTAACAACAGCCTTTTGTAATAGTGTATTTACTTCACTAGCTGCTTGTTCACCAGACTCCTTAAACTTCTTCTGATCAGAAGGATTAAGTTTCTTATAATAATCTTCAAGTCCTGCTGCTAAAACATCCTCAATTTGCTTAATCTGAGGATCTTTAATAACTGGTACTTGTTTTACAATAGGTACTGGCTTAGTAATTGCCTGTTTAGAAGATGCAGTCTTACTAGATTTAGTCTCTGCTACTTTCTCAGTTTTTACTTCAGTCTTAGCCTCAGGCTTTGTCTCTTGAGACTGATCTGGGCTATTTGGTTGTTCTAAATTTATGAATTCATTTTCCATGCTTTTATTATACCAAAAAAACACAATTTTTTTAAGACTTTGTAAAATTATGTTATAATATATCCATGATAAATGGAATTAGCAAAATTAAGACAAATAGACTTACTTGGACACACTTCAATAAGTTTGATAGCAATGAAGCAGAATACTTAAGGGAGAATTATGATTTTCATCCTTTAGATATTGAAGATTGTCTATCTCCTGCTCAAAGACCAAAACTAGATGAATATCCTAGCTATATTTTTCTAATACTCACCTTCCCTATATATGTACCAGAGAATAAGGAAATAGTATCTGCTGAAGTTAATTTCTTTATTGGACCTGAATTTGTCATTACAGTAAATAAAGATAAATTATCTCCTCTAACTAAGTTCTTTGAACAATGTCAGCTCAATGACACAATGAGAGATAAATTTATGGAGGGAAATCCAACTAAACTTCTTTATGAGATTTTAAACAGATTACAAGAATATTGTTTCCCAATGCTAGACCATATAAGTGATGATATAGATTATTTAGAAAAAGGAATCTTTGAAGGTTATGAAAGAGCAATGGTTGAAAAGATATTAATTGTAAGACGTAATATTGTAAATTTCAGAAAAATAATGCAAGCTCATAAAAATGTCATCAAAAAGATCATCTCAAAAAATACTAAATACTTTATTCCAACAAGTATAGAAACATATTATGCAAATATCTTAGAGCAAACAAAAGATATTTGGGATATATTAAATAATCAAAGAGAAACTATTGAAGCACTACATAGTACCAATGAATCATTAATATCTTTTCGCTTAAATGATATTATGAAAATATTAACAGTAATATCTGTTATTATAGTGCCAGCTAATCTTATGGCATCTATCTTTGGTATGAATGCTATCTTTATGCCAATTGTTCAACATAGATATGGCTTTTGGATACTATTAGGATTCATGATTATTGTAATGCTAATACTGGCATACTACTTTAGAAAGAAAAAATGGCTATAATCTATATATAGTTTTTCCTAATGCCTCTTTTATAGAGGCTTTTTTAATTGGGCAAAACTCTAAGATTAGTATAAAATATATATATGAATAAAATATACCTAAGTAATACAATTACAAAGAAAAAGGAAGAATTCATACCTATTAAGAAGAATAAGGTAGGTTTCTATTCATGTGGTCCAACGGTATATGCATATCCACATATTGGTAATATGCGTTCATATATCATGAATGACATACTTAAAAGAACCTTTATGTTTAATGGTTACAAGGTTAAACATATTATGAATATAACAGATGTTGGTCATTTAACATCTGACGCAGACTCCGGCGAAGATAAATTAGAAAAAGCAAAGCTTAAAGAAAAGAAATCTGCTTGGGATATCGCTAAATATTATACAGAGATTTTTAAAGACTATAGCAATCAATTAAATATATTACCTCCCACAAAATATGTAAGAGCGACAGATTGTATTAAACAACAAATAAAGCTTGTTAAAATACTAGATAAAAAAGGCTATATATATAAAACAAAGGATGGAATGTATTTTGACTCATCTAAACTTAAAGATTATGGTAAGCTGGCTGGTCAAGATTTAAAGAGCCTAAAAGCAGGCGCTAGAATCGATATGGCAGATAAAAAAAATCCTACAGACTTTTCTGTCTGGAAATTCTCTCCAGAAAATTCTCAAAGGGATATGGAATGGAAATCTCCTTGGGGTATAGGCTTTCCTGGTTGGCATTTAGAATGTTCAGTGATATCTACTAAATATTTAAGTCAGCCTTTTGACATACATACTGGTGGTATTGAACATATTCCTATTCACCATACAAATGAAATTGCACAATCTGAAGCAGCTTATGGTAAAAAGATGGCTAATTATTGGGTACACTTTGAGCATTTAATAATGCGTGAAGCTAAAATGTCTAAATCATCAGGTGATACTATTACAATAGACAATCTTAAAGAAAAGAACATTAATCCCCTAGCCCTTCGTTATTTAACCCTGCAAACACATTACTCTAAACATCTAGAATTCTCTTGGGATTCTCTAAGTGCTGCTTATATAGCATATAATAAACTGGGTAAGAAATTATCTACATTTGATAATAGTGGTACTGTTAATATGGAATACATAAATAAGTTTAATAGTGTTATTAATGATGATATAAACACACCTCAAGCACTTGCTATTGTTTGGGCTATTATGAAAGATGATAATATTAAGGATGAAGATAAGAAAGCTACTATTTATTCAATAGATAATGTACTAGGTCTTAATTTAGAAATGTATGAAATTCCAGAAATTCCAACACATATTATTGAACTAGCAGATAAAAGATGGCAAGCAAAGAAAAATAAAGAATGGGATATAGCAGATAATTTAAGGAAAGAAATATCTAGTAAAGGCTATACAATAAAAGATCTAGCAGATAAATATATAATAACGGCCAATGATTAACTTTTGGAGTAAATTGAACAAACCAATAATAGCATTGGCTCCTATGGCTGGAATTACAGATTCCAGTTTTCGCATTGTATGTAAACAATTTGGAGCAGATGTTCTGTACACAGAAATGGTATCTGCTGCTGGGCTTACATTTGAAGGAGCTAAAACATTAAGATACTTAAAGCACAAGAAAAAGGAAAGACCTGTTGTATTACAATTATTTGGCTCTGATCCTAAACAGTTTGCAGTCGCAGCTAAAAAGGTTGAAGAAGCTGGCTTTTCTGGAATAGATATTAACTTTGGTTGTCCTGCAAAAAAAGTTGTTCAAAACCAATCGGGTTGTACTTTAATGGACAATTTAGATAATGCATATAATATAATTAAAGCTACTTGTGATGCTACTTCCCTACCCGTTTCTATTAAACTAAGAAGGAGTAAAGGAAAAACTACTGCATCAATGCTGGTAGAAAAAGTAAAAGACTTACCTATTAAAGCTATTATGATTCATGGTAGAAGTTTTGAACAAGCTTTTGCAGGAGATCCTGAATGGGATGAGATTATAAAGGTTAGAAAAATATTTAAAGGCATACTACTTGCTAATGGTGGTATATATACACCAGAAGATGCTAAAAAAGTATTAGAAATAACTGGCGCTGATGGAGTGGGACTTGCTCAAGGTGTTTGGGGTAGTCCATGGTTATTTAAACAAGTTAAAGATTATTTAAAGAAAGATAAATATTCAACTCTTAATTGGAAGCAGATAAAAAAAGTTATCCTAAAACATGCAAAACTATCTGTAAAAGATAAAGATAATCTTATTGAATTACGTAAACATTTGCTCTGGTATGTTAAGGGACATAAACAAGCAAAGGAATTAAAAAAAGAGCTAGTACATGTTACAACTCTTAAAGATATTAAAGCTATTTTAAAGAAATATTAATTATTCAGACTTTTCTTCTTCTGCTTCAAGCTGTCTTTTAGACGGTTTTTTTATTAATCCTAGAGTAAGTATAGGTGCTACTATCCAAAAAAACTGACCACCTTCTGATACAAATACAGACTTTGTAAAAAAAGATAAATACTCTACTAAATGAGCCGGTAAAAAAGATAAGGTTAAAGATATTAACAAGCCTGTATATAATAAAGACAGGGCCATTATTTGCCATGATGGTGTATATTGAGAAGAACCTCTCATATATCTTAACAGGGCTGACTTGTTTAAAAATGTAAATAGAGCAACAAATACAGATAAAAATACTGCAATTTTTACAGCGAATAATTTATCTATCCAATTACTTGAAAATATATTCTCTAGATACGGTAATGTATTAACAACCGCAAGTGAAATATATATTGAAAATAATAAAACAATAACTCTTCTTCTGCCAAAAGACATACTGAATACCACAGCAGCTACAATAAAAAAAAGTATCAACATAATATCCCAGCTGGGTGATGCCCAACCAAGTGTTGATACTTCTTCTGCAAGCTGTGTAGTTGCAATATTTAGTCCTTCATTCATAGCAGTATTATAGCATAAACAATTGACAATTTAACTATATCTGTTAGTATCTAAACGTGTAATTGGTTCTTTAACAAAGTAAATAGCTCTCTGTTTATAAGTCAGAAAGTGAGAAAAATCATGAAAGTTATGTTTTTCGGAACAAGAGGCAGTGTTCCTGTCTCAAGTAAAAGTCAAATGAAATACGGTGGAAATTCAACCTCCATAATGATCCAATCGGATTGCCTGCCAGAGAATAATTATTTGGCGGTGGATGCCGGCTCAGGTTTCGTGCCTATGAGTAATCATGTCATGAAAGAGCAAGGTGGTAATTTATTTGATACCAATGGTGGTGTTGCAATGACAGTATTGTTTACGCATTACCATCACGATCATACTCAGGGATTGTTCCTGAGCCCTTTAACCTTCATCAAGTCTGTACAAATGTCTCTTCTTGGACCATCTGATCATAATATTGGCCCACGAGAAATGATGCTTGACTTAATGAAGCCACCCTATTTTCCTGTGGACTTCAAGGAAGTAGCTTCACATTTCAACTTTAAGAAATTCGATCACCCTGCATCCAATGTGGTGATATTCCATCCTATTGGTGGAAAGAAAGTCTTAGATGCTGAACAATATGAACGCTTCGCTAATAATGGAGGTCACGTCCCGGTGGGCAAGAGCGGCAAATATCCAATCGCCGAATGTCTTGTTGTTAAAATGTTCAAGAGTAATCATCCTGAGCAAACGATTTCGTATCGATTTGAAGAGCATCCTACTGGTAAAGTGTTTGTTTTCCTTACCGATCACGAAAATCAAAGTGGTATACCGAGTGCATTACGTACTCACATATCCGCAGTTGACTTGCTTGTCTTGGATAGTCAATATGCACAGCAAAAATATGATACTTTTACCGCTGGCTTTGGTCACGGTACTGGTCCATATTGTGCAGATCTGGCTTTTCAATGCAAAGTAAAAAAACTCGGATTGACGCACCATGATCCAAGTAATTCTGATGACCAAGTTGAAGATATTTTGTCTGAAGCGAAAGCGAAACTGGCCGAACTTATTGTCAGTAGTTCAGAAAAAAAGCCGCCACTTCAAGAAAAGGACATCTTCAGCTGCTATGATTATCAGATTGTAGAAGTATAAGTATATAAACAAACTAATGCTAAACAGGTAAAGAGTTAACTTGACCAAGGAACCAATTCACACAATTAAAAAACAGCTCGTTCAGAATGAATGAGCTGTTTTTCTATTTATAATCCTTCTTTCTGTAATTCTTCAAGTAGCTTCTTCTGATCTCTTGTAAGTTTATTAGGTATTGCAATATCTACTTCAACATATAAATTGCCATAACCTCTACCACCTAATTTTGGCATTCCTTTACCGCGAATAATAAACTGTTTACCAGATTTTGTTCCTGCTGGTATTTTTAACTTAACTTCATTCTCTACAGTTTGTACATCTACCTTATCTCCAAGAGCTGCTTGAGTAATGCTAATAGGAATTGTTGTAAATAAGTTTTCAGCTTCTCTCTTGAATTTCGTAGATGGAGATACTCTTAAACTAATATACAAATCTCCTGATGCTGCGCCCTTACTACCAGCTTCACCTTTACCAGACATCTTTAGACTCTGACCATCTCCAATTCCAGCAGGTATCTTAACTTTAATCTGTTCTATACCTTCAGACAATCCCCGTCCATTGCACTTAGTACATTTCTGCGATGGTATTTTTCCTTCACCCTCACATTCTGAACACATACCGATAGTAGCCATTTGTCCAAAAATACTATTTTGTACTTGTCTTACCTTTCCGGAACCGTCACATGTTTTACATTTCTCTATCTTAGCTCCTGGCTCTGCCCCATCTCCTTTGCAATATTCACAGGTAATAGCCTTTTCCAATTGAATGATTTTCTCAGCTCCATAATATGAATCATCAAAAGATATATTCATACTAGACTCAATATCTCTACCTCTTTGTGGTCCAGATCTTCGCCTACCACCACCGAATATATCTCCAAAGCCACCACCAAACATATCACTCAAATCATCCATATTAATACCACCTGAAAATCCCTGACTACCACCAAAACCACCTTGTCCATTATTAGCACGAGCACCATCAAAACCAAAAGGACCAGATGATCCAAATTGATCATATTGACGTCGCTTATCTTCATTAGACAATACCTGATAAGCTTCATTTATCTCTTTAAACTTATCTACATTACCATTACCCTTATCTGGGTGATGTTCATGCGCCAGTTTTCTAAAAGCCTTTTTTATTTCATCTTTAGACGCATTTTTATCTACACCTAAAAGATTATAGTAATCTTTACTCATTAAAATTTAATATTATTTTTTCTTTTCTTTAGGAGCTTCCTTAGGTTCTTCTTTAGGAGTGTCACCTTTCTTTACTTCTTCATACTCTCCTTCAACAGTTTCTTTTCCATCACCTTGAGCCTGTTGCTCAGTACCAGCATCTGCTCCCGGAGGTGTACCTGCGGCCTGTTGCTGCTTATACATTGCCTCACCGATCTTAGTAACTGTCTTATTTAATTCATCTAAGGCTTTTTTAATAGCTTCAATATCATCACCATCTTTTACTTTCTTAAGTTCATCTAGTTTAGTAGTAACTTCCGTCTTAACATCCTCTGGTACTTTATCTTTAGACTCTTCTAAAACCTTTTCTGTATTAAAGATAACAGATTCTGCATTATTACGAGTTTCAATCTCTTCTTTCTTCTTTTTGTCCTCATCTGCATGTGATTCTGCTTCCTTCTTCATCTTCTCTACTTCATCTTTAGAAAGACCAGATGATGCAGTAATAGTAATAGACTGTTCCGTACCTGTTGCTTTATCTTGAGCCTTAACATTTAAAATACCATTAGCATCAATGTCAAAACTAACTTCAACCTGAGGAACTCCTCTAGGTGATGGCGGAATACCAGATAGTATAAATCTGCCCAATGTCTTATTGTCTTGTGACATTGGTCTTTCACCCTGAAGAACATGTATTTCTACAGATGTCTGATTATCTGCTGCTGTAGAAAATATTTGCGACTTAGAGGTTGGAATAGAAGAATTTCTTTCAATTAGAGGTGTAGATACACCGCCAAGTGTTTCTATGCCAAGTGTTAAAGGAGTAACATCAAGAAGTAATACATCCTTAACATCTCCTTGTAAAACACCAGCTTGAACAGCCGCGCCCATTGCAACAACTTCATCTGGATTCATTGAAATATTTGGTTTCTTACCAAAGAACTCTTCAACTATTTTTTGTACAAGTGGCATTCTTGTCATACCACCTACCAGTATTACTTCATCAATATCTTCTTTCTTAAATCCTGAATCATCGATTGCTTTCTGAACTGGTTCTAATGTTTTTTTAACCAAATCTCCAACAAGTTCTTCAAGTTTTGATCTAGTCATCTTAATAACTAAATGTTTTGGACCAGAATCATCTGTTGTAATAAATGGTTGATTAATTTCAATCTCTGATTGTGTAGATAATTCAATCTTAGCTTTTTCTGCTGCTTCCTTTAATCTCTGCAATGCCATTTGATCGCCAGATAAATCTATTCCTTGATCTTTCTTAAATTCGGCAATAAGCCATTTAATAAGTACTTGATCAAAATCATCACCACCAAGATGAGTGTCTCCATTTGTAGATTTTACCTCTACTGTATCTGCAGCTACTTCTAAGATTGAGATATCAAAAGTACCACCACCTAAGTCATAGACAGCTACTTGTTGATCCTTCTTTTTATCAAAACCATAAGCAAGAGCTGCTGCTGTTGGTTCATTTATAATACGTTTAACATCAAGTCCAGCAATAACACCAGCGTCTTTAGTTGCTTGTCTTTGTGAATCATCAAAATATGCAGGTACTGTAATAACAGCTTCTGTAATCTTTTCACCGAGTTTTGCTTCTGCATCTGCTTTCAATTTCTGCAATATCATGGCAGATATTTCTTGTGGAGTATGATCTTTATCTCCCATTTTAACTTTTACACCTTCTCCAGCTTGTACAATTTTATAAGGCATAGTTTTAACGTCCTCTTGAATCTGCTCATCATTAAAATGACGTCCAATTAAACGTTTGATTGAAAACAGGGTATTTTCTGGATTAGTAACAGCCTGTCTTTTAGCAGATTGTCCAACTAATCTTTCACCACTTTTATTAATTGCAATAACAGATGGTGTAGTACGATTACCTTCTGCATTTTCTAGAATCTTTGGTTGTCCACCTTCAATAATACTCATTGCTGAATTGGTAGTACCAAGATCAATTCCTAAAATTTTTCCCATATTTTTTTATAAGTTAATTTTCAAATTATTTATAATTTCATTATTATTTATACTTTGATGAACATTTAATATATCATCACTAGATATTTTATCTCCATCTGAAAAGCTCATTACTTCTTCAGGAGAAAGGTCAGTAAGTATTGCATTACCAACTAGGCCCTGCGGCATACTAATTACCTTTACAATTAAATTGGAGTTACAAAAATTACATGTTAAATACGCTAAGAATGAAGTACCAAATTCATCAAGAATCTGAACTCTATTTGGCTGATACCTTCTAGCACATACTGGACAGTTTTGTACTAATCTAATTGAATGTTTATTAAAATCCATTATTTACTTTTAATGTCCACTTTAATGGACTTTGGTAATTCCCTTTCATCTTTAGGTATACTTATCTTTAACATACCCTCTTCATATTGAGCCTTTGCTTTACTAGAATCAACCGCTGATGGCAGTGCAACGCTTCTATGAAATGAACCAAAACGTACTTCTTTACGATAATAGTTCTTTTCATCTATTTCAGTTTTTTGTTCAGACTTTCCATCTATTGTTAATACATTATTTTCAACTACTACATTAACATTATTTGGATCAATTCCAGGTAATAATACCTCAGCTACTACTTCCTTATCTGTTTGATAAATATCCATAGAAGGTGTAAAAGCCTGTGGCATACGACCGCCAGACCACATGTCTAGCATTCCATCCATTTCTTGAAATGGATCTAACATTGGTGTCCATTTTATAATTGCCATAAATTTTTTTCCTTATTTATCCTCAGTAGAGTTATTCTCTGCATCGGACATATTACTTTTTTTATTTATAATAACTTTAGCTGCTTGTAAAACCTTATCTTTTAACATAAAACCTGGTTGTACTTCCTTTAAGATAATATCTTCCTCTTTATTCTCATCATACTCATCTCCAATTGCATCATGTAAATTATGGTTAAATTCTTTATTTACTGTATCAATCTCTTTAACGTTGAATTTATCTAATAATGTTTGTAATTGCTTAAAAATATGTTCTATACCCTTTACCCAATCTTTATTCTTATCCTCCTTAGGGATATGATCAAGTGCTATTTTATAATTACTATATACAGGTAATAATTCTAGTATAAAATCTGCTTTTGCAAACTGAACAAATTCACCTTTCCATTTTTCTGTTTCTTTCTGCAGGTTTTGATAATCTGCTTGTGCTCTTTGCCAACCCTGCATATATTCACCTAATTTTTGTTCCAATTCTTCAGATTTGATCTTCTTATTTTTTTCTTTTTTATCTTTCTGCATTTTGAAAACTATATGTTAAAAAATTAATAATATCATAATTCCTCTGATAATCCATTCTCACTGGACCTAATATTCCAAAAATACCAACTTCATTATTTAAACTATATTTTGTTAAAACAACGCCAGTATCTTGACCGAAAGGATTGTCTTTACCAATTAATATTGTTGGCTTAGATACTGTATGGAATAATTTTCCCATCACACTATCTAAATGATCAATTATCTGACTCATATTAAGTACCATGTCTGGATGAAAGAATTCAGGTTGTTTAAAAATATTTGCAATACCAGTGTAATATACATTATTTGGTGATAATGCTACCACTACCGCACCATCAACCATTTCTGAAATTTCTCTGGCTATTTCTTTTATCAATACCTCTAATTCAGCTTTATTCAATTTATCCACCAGAGACTGTATTTTTTTCTTATCTGTACTATTTAAATCTCCGTCCTTCAAAAAATTATCTAGAAAATATTTCCAGCCACTCTCTGTAGGTATTCTACCAGCAGATGTATGAGGCTGACAGACAAGACCATGTTTTTCTAGTTCAACCATTTCATTACGTATTGTAGCAGAGGATACTTTTAACTTACCTTTAGAAGCTAATGGTTTAGAACCAACAGGCTCTGCGGTTTTTATATATTCTGATACAATAGTATTAAATAATTGTGATTTTCTCTTGTCTAATTCCATATTTCTGAGATTAGCACTCTACATCATTGAGTGCTAATATATTGTAGCAAGTATACAGGTACTGTCAATATCTGTTGTGGATAATTATATATCCTTGTATAAATACTCTCTACATGATAATTATTAAATATAGAACTTTAGTAAAGGAGGGATATAATGAAGATTGTTTACACAATCATACAAACAATAGCTAGTATTTACACAGCTTTTGTTTCATTTACCCTACTTATACAATATGAGGGTAAATACGAGCTAGAATGGGTCACAGATAGCATAAATTTCGCCAAAAATTGGTGGCTATTGAGCATTATAGCTCTTTGCCTGGCATTTACCGCATTAAGACGTTATATACGCTGGGAAGATGAAAATTGCTATAAACAATATTAAAACTCCGTATAATTACGGAGTTTTGTATTACTATTGACAAATAGTGCTATATATGCTATACTGTAATTATTGATCGTTCATTTTGACCCAATAATAACAAAGGAGCTAATTCATGAGATTAGTAACTGGTAATGACTTAACAGTCCTAGATATAATGCTTCTACTCTGCGGTGCATATTCATTAATCGTATTGGTAGCATTCGTTGGATCTGCCATATCTACACTTGAAGGCGGTCCTGGCACTATGGTGCAAAATGCACTCAATCACCCTATAGCCCATGCTGTAGTTCTATTAGCTGGCATTATAGGCGTCGTAAATACGACCAGAAAAGGCATTTAATTGAAAAATGAAACCCTCGACAGCGTTCGAGGGTTTTCTTATCCGTAAATTTTTTCTTTATTAATATTTTGTAATGCCTCTTGATTATCTTCTATTTGAAATTTATTTCTTTTTTGAAAACCACACTTAATACATTCATGAACAATAAATATATCTCCTTTCTCCATAGCTGAATCTACTGGCTTCATAAGTCCTTTACACTCCTCTGCTCTATCTCCAGGATGAATATCTACATGTTTTGAATACAAACAATTAGGACAATGGTTTGTATAACCATTACCTATTACTTCTTGCTTGCAATTCTCGCAAATAAAATCTTCTTTTGTACGAGTAAATTTTCTAAACATAATATTTTTTAAATAGCAGCTCTATAAATTACCTGCATATTCAATTAATTTAGATACTTGATCACGTAGTCTTGATAATTTCTTTGCATCCATAATTTTTTCAAGCTTTGGAGGCATTTCTAATACATCCTGAATAGTTATAATACCATTATGTAATAGATAATTCTTAGTCTTTTTATCTATATTTAATATTGTCACCGGAAATACAGATTGATCTTGAATAAGTCTTTCTAAACTATATTGATCAGGATATCGCCAACCACTCATATTAATTCCTTTAGCTGCTGCATATCTCTTTGCATGATCTGAGAACTTTGTATTAACAACAAGCCATGCTCCTGTAAAATTATATTTTGTAGTTTTCTTCTTAAATCCGTCCTGTGTATCTTCAAGTCTTGCTTGAACACGCAATACTTCACCAAGACCTGTATCATTATGGAAAGAAAAATGATGCTTACACTCAATTAGCCATTGCTTATTACCCTTGGTTGCGATTACATCCACTTGATGCTCAACAGCAGCTCCTGGGACTATTTTATTCCATTCAGTTGTATAACCATAATATGAGAATATCTTAGCAGTATATTTCTCCCATTCTTCTGGACTTAAATCTGCAAGTGATCTTCTAAGTGAATATACTTGGGCAGTTGGATGCATGCGCGCACCTCTTAACTCTTTATATATTAAATCATATATCTGATTAGTAGTTACCCTACTTGGCAGCTTAGCAAGTACTGCAGTTGCTACATCTTTAGCAATAGCTTTACTAGCACCTGACCTTACTACAGATCTTACTAATTTTTTAAAACTAAATTGACGAGTACTACCATCCGCTTTTACTATATATACCTGTTTCATAATTATTGTATTAATTGTTTAGCTGCCTGCCAAAAACTATCTTCTCCATGATTAGTCTTAAGCCAATACCACCATTCACCTCCCCAGAGATAAATAGTATCAAAGCCTATACGCTTTGCATATTTTATACTATCATCAAATCTATTCATATTCATACTCTTATACTGCTCTTCTAAAGATACATCAATAATTGGCTTAGAAGTCCACGGTTCGAGTTGCAGCTCAGAAATGAACACCTCTCGTAATTGTGTAGTTTTGTATAAAGCTTTTGCTTTCCAATTATAATAGGCTGGTGGAAGTGGATATATAAAATCTCCATATAATGGATTCCAAACATATCTATAAATACTAGAACCCATAATTGGATTTAAATTTGCAGATTTCTTCCAAGTGGACAATTCTCCACTGTCAGTAATAATTGTTGGCCTATTATCTAAACTTCTAACAAGTTCTAGTTTCTTCGTATAGAATTCATCTGTTGTTTTAGGACATTCTCCAAATACTGAAAGGAATGGTTCATTCTCAACCTGCCAAGCTATTATATTATCATATTGCTTATAATGATTAACAGTCGCCTCAATCATACTAAGTTCTTCTGCCATTTGATCAGACCTTGTTAAAGCTTCAACCCACTCTGGTTGATGACATTCAGGCCAGCGTGGTTGTCTTCTACCAACAACAAGTACTACTTCCGCTCCGCTATACTCTGCCCTGCGTATTAGCCAATCTAATTCTGTATAATCATAAATCCCTTTACTTAATTCCAAACTATCCCAATAGGCCATTAATCTAAATTTCTTTATACCTAAATCATCTACTAGACCAACAAATGCCTCTTGCCAATTAAGTCCTAATTCTTTTGCATATTTATGGCTATATGTCATACCATATTCAATCTTATTACCAGTAGCAAAACTCAATGAATATATAATTATTAAACTAATTAATAGTATTAAAACAAGTAAAAGAAGAATTAAATATCTTCTCTTTAATCTCATTACCTTTTTTCTTTGTATAAAATCTAAAAATCTTTTAAACATAGTTTAAACAATAAAAAACATTCCAACTGCAATTAATAATATAGCTATAATTTTTTGCATAATAACTTTTTTACTTAAATCTTCACCCAGTAATTGAGGATGACTCTTAGCTAACATAAATACAATTATGAATAAAAATACATATTGAAGCCCCTGCAGAGCATTAACAAGAGTTACACTGCCCATAGAGATAGCCCAATTAATCATAATAAAAGATAAAGCCCCAGCACCTTGACCTAATATAAATGCTAAACCTACTCCCTTCTTAGCATTGCCCGTATTATGGAATATTGCTGTTCTTTGTTTTTTACTTAATAAAAATAAAGACGCTGCAATAAATGATCCGATTCTAATCCAAATAAAGCCTGAAATAAAATCTACATTATTAAATACAAACTTTGTTAAAACAAATGAAGCTGCAAATAGAAATGAAGATATCACTGAAAGCCAAAACATCTTAGCTTGAGACTTAGTGCTCTTTCCAGGTTGAATGGTTATTAATATTCCACCAATTAATATTAATCCAAAAGCAAGTAATTGATTTAATAATAATCTTTCATTAAGTAAAAAGAATGCTAATACAAAAACAAATATTGGCTGCAAGCCACCAATAAGTGGAGTTACTCTAGATACCTCATCTTTAGCAAGTGCCATAAACATAAATAGCAAAGCAAGAGTAAACAATATACCAGCTAGTGAACTTATAAAAAACATATTGAGTCCTATCCATGTAAAACCAAAAGGGGCAAGGACAAAAACAAATAATCCTAAGACTGTAATATAAAAAGTATATACCACTGGATTTGGTATATCTTTATTTAATAGTGATTTATTAATAACAGAGGAAGCTCCATTCAATAAATATCCAATTGTAACAACAACTATCCACATATATTATTCTTTAACAGTTATTTCACCTAAAGTAACGTGACCCACAAACTTCAGTAAATCATGAGGGATGCCATTATGCTTGGCAATGCTTGCATAAACATGTGCAGATTCTCTAATAGTTCTTTTTTGAGTTTTAAAATCTACATTAACAAGTCCAAACCTTGCATCATATCCTTTTTCCCATTCCCAATTATCTAGAAGTGACCAATAAAAATATCCTTTAACTGGAGCACCGGCCTGTATAGCATGATAAAGTTCTTTAACATAAGAAACTATAAATCTACTACGCTTATTATCTTTTTCAACAGCAATACCATTTTCTGTAATATATATTGGTAATTTATATTTAGACATATCCATAACAACATCAAATATACCAGGAGGATATATTTCCCAACCTACATCTGACGCCTCTCTTCTTTCTTTTCTAATATCTGTAAAAAACTGAACATGTGAAAACTTAGCTTTAGCAATACGATAATGGAAATAGTAATTAAGTCCTAAGAAATCATTACACCCTTTTGTTAGCCTCATAAACCAATGATTCCAAACATTATCTATTGTCTGCATAAATGCTAAATCTACCAATGAATGCTTATTGTATATTTGATAAGAAGATACATTATTTGCAAAACCAACTTTCGCCTCAAACTTATCTTTATCTAACATATTATGAATAGAACGATAAGCTAAATTATGTGCTTTTGCCATATTACGAACAACTTTTCGCATCTTAAGTGGTGATTTCTCTTGCGGAGGCCAAACACCAGAAATATATCCTTGTGAAGCATAAACAAGTGGTTCATTTATTGTTATCCAAAAATCTACTAAATCTCCTAACTCCTTAACTATCATCAAAACATAAGACTGGAAAATCTCAGGAGCATCAGAACGCGTCCACCCACCCTCATTCACAAACCACATAGGATTAGTAAAATGATGAAGAGTAACAAATGTTTGCAATCCATTATCTTTAGCTGACTTCAATACATCTCTATAATGCCTAATTTCCTTTTCATCCCATTTATTATCTTCCGGCTCTACTCTACTCCATTCAATAGACAGACGATGAGCATTATGATTTAAATCTTTTGCAAGTTTAAAATCATCAGCATATCTATTGTAATGATCTGCAGCTTCTCCAGATACTTGATGATTATCTGCAAGTCCCTCCTGTTCCCATGCCCACCAATCATTATTAATACAATTACCCTCCACCTGATGAGAAGACGTAGAAGAGCCCCAAACAAAATTTGGTGGGAATTTCAAAACAGCCTCATCATGAGACTCTTTAACTTGTTTTAATCTAGCCTTTTCTTTTTTATTATTTGCAACTGACATTATTCTAACCAAAGTGCAGCAGCACCCATTGCGCCACCCTCACCTCTGAGTTTAGTTTTTAAAACTGGTAATTTGCCTGATCTTGGAGATAATATATTCTTTTGCATTGTTATCTTTGCTGGCTTAATGAATAGCTTATATGCTTCTGAAACTCCACCACCAAGTACTATTATTTCTGGATCAAATATATTTACAATATTAGCAAGTCCAAATCCAAGATAATGCCCAAGCTCTGCATATACTTTCATAGCTGCCTTTTTACCCGCCTCTGCCTCTTTCTGAATTGTTAAAGCATGTTTTGGTGAACGTCTCTTTAAAAACTTTATTGATGCATATTGTTCAAGTTCACCTTTCTTTCTAGATCCTTCAACACCATTAAAATTAATAATCATATGACCAATCTCACCAGCTGCTCCTCTATGTCCTGTAAGTAGCTGCATTTTCTTTCCTTTTCTATATACTATTCCACCGCCAACTCCAGTGCCAAGTGACAATAACACCATTGACTGTCTATTCTTACCAGCACCCCATATCATCTCAGCTAATGCCATACAATTAGTATCATTTTCAAGTCTTACTGGTAAATTAAATTTAGACTTTAATATATTAATAAAGTCTATGCTTTTAATTATTTGTAGATTTGGTGGAACAATAACTTTTTGTCTTTTCTCATCTAAAACTCCCGGAAGCCCAATACCAATACCCTTTATCCTATACTTTGGATAATCTTTAATCAAAAGCTCAATATGTGCAATTAAAGTAGCTAAGAATTGACGAGATGTCTTAAAACTCTTAACCAGGTATTTATCATCTTCAATAATCTTACCTCTTTGTAATAGTACTAGCTTAACTTTTGTACCACCAATATCTATTCCAATAATGAGATCTTTTATCTTTCTATTTACCATAGTATATATATTATACCATTTTATCTCTTAATTAAAAAACACCCCTTTAAATAATAAAGGGGTGCCTTAATATATACTTTTAACCAAACATTAATAGCTCTGGCTTAAACAATAGTAGTAATCCAAGAATTAGAATAATAATACCACCAATAAGTTTTACATATAGAGAATACTTATTACTAATTCCAAATGCTTGCAATGTAAACATGGCTATTAGGAATACTATAATATCATCTATCATGAAGATAATAATATACCAGACAAGATAGGCATAATAGCTAACAGTTGGTAATTCAGACATTGTTAGAACTTGAGTGTAAATTGCAGGAAAGCCTGCTGAACACATAAGCTCTATCAAATTAACAGCTGCAGCAAGTAAAATAATACCGCCGAGCGCAAACCAGAAATTCTTCTTAACGACAATATCTCTCAATTTATCGAAGATACGTTTTCTATTCTCACTGTCCTCTACAACACAGCCTGTTTTCTGTCTCCACCACGCTCTTAAACTAAAGTATCCCGAACCAAGAGCCACTATCCCAATAATCATACGTACAATGCCTATCATCCCAACAAATAAGAAGAAGTTAAGCCATGCAGCCATGAATAAGAAATACACAACTCCTGAAGCAATAATAAAGGCCAGTCCCAATGCCCAGCGTCGTCTCTTGTTTTCCATACCAAGCAATAATGTTATCAAGAATAATAATACCCACATAGCACATGGATTAAATCCATCCAAGAAAGCAATCGCTGTTGTTAGACCGAGTAATGAAGTCTTACCAGCATCAATCTCTCCGAATAATGGCAGGTTAATTGTATGGCCAAGTAATTTTTCATTAACCTTCTCTTCTTTAGGAGCCCTGGGTAAATAATTCTGTGCATTTAATTCCTCAATAACGTCTATACAACCCTGTATCTCACATTGTTCAACTAGCTGTTCAATTTGCCTGCCAGTAGTTTCGGCTGATCCATATCCAGCTATATATTTATCACCTATTACAATAAAAGGAACACCACCAATATTAGCATTTAAATACTTACCAACTTCTCCCATAAGTTTAGCATTCAATCTGTCATACCAAACTTCAAATCTTCTAATCTCAACATTAGGCTTTGTGGCTTCTAAATTATCTAAAAATGGTTTAGCTTCTGCGCAATGAGGACAACCATCTCCCCAAAAGTAGTTTATCTTTACATCTGAAACTACCGGAGCAGCCGCAACTGGTAAAGAACTTAAAACAGTTACAAATAGAGCCAAAGCAAATACTAAAAATACTAACTTCTTCATATATTATTTCTCCTTATGCTTATTAATTAAATCTAAAATTTCTACCTCAGAGATTTCACCTTGAGTGCGACAAATCTCCTGTTCATTATTATCTAACCAAATAAATGTTGGATACTCTGTAAGCTCATACTTTTCAATAGTTTCTGGAAATTCATCAATATCAAAATATTCGGTATTTAACCATTCATTTTCTTTTTCTACTTTTTCCCAGCGTGGTCTCATGACTAAACATCCAGGACACCACACTGCACCAAATTTTAATACTTTCATTATTTTTTTACAATCACAGTTTGTGTAGGATAGGCAAATTCAATACCCTCTTTCTCAAACTGTTCTTTAATATTTAAATTTATTTGTTCTCTTGCTAATAAGTACATATTATAATCACTACTATTATAGAAGAACACAATGTCATAATTTAAACTAAAATCAGCAAATTCTTTAAATGCACATCTATCAAATCTACAATCTTTAGTACTATTAATAATCTTCTCTATCATACCAGGAATCTTTTTAAGCTTATCATTACTTGTCTCATAAGCTACGCCAATATTAATCTGAGTTCGCCTTTCTTTAATCTTACGATAATTCTGTATCTGAGCATTTGTTAATTCTTTATTAGAAATAACAACTTCTTCACCTTGAACAGACAATATTCTAGTAGTCTTTATTCCAATTTTAGTAACAGTTCCCATTTTATCTCCAATAACAATATAATCACCAACCTTAAATGGTTGATCAATATATATAGCAAAAGAAGAAAATATATCCTCTAAAACATTCTGCAGGGCAAATGCAATAGCAATACCACCAACTCCAAGCCCCGCAATAAGTGCTGTAACATCAAAACCTAAATTAGATACTACTAATATAAAGCCTACAGTCCAAACAAGTATTTTAATTAATTTACTAAATAATCCCATCTTATGCAGATCTGGCTCTTCATCTCCATTTGTCATTGTTTTCTTCAAACCAAAATCTACTACAACTAATATTGATTTAATAATTTGCCAACCAAAGATTATTACAAATACATAATTTACAATAATATCTACCTTTTCGCTTACAACTAAATATTGCAATGCAATAAATGCAGACAGTACTAAATAGAAAAGCCATTTGATCTTATTCAGCAATTCAATAATAGCATCGTCATAATCTGTATTAGTTTTCTTAGCTATCTTTTTAAGTCTTACAACAAGTATTAACTTAAAGGAACGAAAAATAATAATAGCACCAATGAATATAGCAAGTGCTATACAATAATCTTGAATTGAGTTTCCCCAATACATAATACTTAAATAATCCATATTAAACATTTTAATTTATAGTATATACATTTTATAGTAAAAACTACTTTTTGACTAATAAAAATACCCGATTCTCAGCACAATGAGAATCGGGTATTATATAAAACGCTGTGTTTTACTATTTAGCTAAATCTTTAACAGCCTTAGCTGGATAATATTTAACTTTTCTTTTAGCTGAAATGTGGATCTTTTCCTTTGTAATTGGATTAATACCCATTCTAGCCTTACTTTCAAAAATTTTGAATTTACCAAAATCTTTAATAAAGACGTCCATACCATTCTGCATTTGAGTTTTGAATTCTTCGAACATCCATTCGATAATTTCAACACCCTCTTTTTTACTTACACTTTCGAATTTTTCAGACATCATCTGTCCTAAATCCTTTTTAGTGATTTTTGGATTTGCCATAATTTTTTGCTTAATTATTAGTAAAAATTTTACTTAACTGGGTACTATTATACTGCAAATGATCAAAAAATAGCAATACATGCATACTTTTAAAAACTGTGTATAACTTTTTATGAAATATTTAGCTAATATTAGACAAAAAAACAGCCCCATTATTAATAGAGCTGTTTATTCACCTTCAATACAAATTGTTGTAATTGGCTTTACGCGTAGAAGTTTAGGTAAATATCTACCTGAATTTAAGTAGTATATCTGGAACTTTTCACCGTGACGTTTACTCAAGAACTTCTCTTCTGCAAGTATTTCTTTATGAAAATCTAAAGTCTTGCATATAAAATACCCAAGAGCCACAATAGACGTATCTAGTCTAAATTGTGTAATTCCCATACTAATACCATAACCAATTAGCATAACTAATAGGCCAACATAAATAGGATTACGGACTAAGGCATAAACACCACTTGTCACAAGCGGAGTAATATCTGTTGTAATTTCATAAAGTTCAGCCCAAGACCCATTCAGGTGCATGCGTCCAATAGATGCATATATAGCACCGAGTATTATAATTATAAACCCAATACTAATTTGCAATATTGTTGGAGTGCTCTCCTTGAATAAATAGAGATACAGCAATCCCAATAGAATGATATTAGTAACTGCTGCCTCATCTGAACATTTACCTGATCTGAAATTATCACGATCTCGATAAGTGTTCCCCTCTTCTCTTGCACATCTATTCCATACATAATGTACTCGTAGATGACGAATGAGAAAGAAGAATGCAAATATCATTAACTTAACTTCCATATTCCCTCCTTATGTTTATTGTAATGAACTAGACTTGAACTTAGCAATTGAACTATTTTTTGTCAAACTAAAAGACTCAATTTATATTGAGCCTTTCAAGTTTAACTTTGTTCGTTCAATTTTTCAGATAATTCATATAGACGTTTATGCAGTTCTGAATTCTTTGTAGAATTAAGTAATGCAGTTAATTTACCTACGCATCCTTCATCTTGCATAGCTGCCATTATTACTTCATCGGATGCATCTCGAACGATTTTTTCACCATGACTGGTTTTTAGATTACCATCAAACTTTAAATAATCAATAATCACATTACCCATCGTCAGTCCTCCTTATATATCTCTTATATAATATTTAGCAAAAATAGTAATTTAAGTCAAATAAAAAAAAGACCTTTAAGGTCTATAATAAAGAAATGGCAGGGGCGGTAGGAATCGAACCCACGCAAGAGGTTTTGGAGACCCCTGTACTACCACTATACGACGCCCCCATTACTGTATTATTCAGTCGCTGCTTGATCTACTGTATCTTTAATTTCTTCAATAGATAATTTAAACTTATCTATTAATTCTGGAAACTTACCAAATATCAATTCAAATCTATCTAATGTCTCACCCGTTGCTTCATCAAATGCTGGTGTTCCACCTGTATACATTGTACCATCTGGATCACCATATTCATTTAGATTCTGAGCAAGTAGCCAATTATCTATTTGCAGCTGAATATCCTTCGGAAGACTAGTAGCAAGTCCTTTAATCTCATCAGCTGAATAATTCTTAATTTCATCAGTTATTCCACTAACCACATCATCTGCTACATTTTGACTAATCTCTTGAATCCTATCTCCACTTCTCCATCCTTGCCACCAAGCTTCAATTTGAGCACCATAAAAATAATTTACGGCAATAAGAGCTATAGCTAAGATAAAAAGCTTCCTTGTCATATTACTTAGTTTCTTTATGCATTTTATGCATTTTACAATGAGTACAGAATTTCTTTAATTCTAATCTATCTTTAATCACTTTCTTGTTCTTGCGACTGTGATAGTTAACTCTCTTACATTCAGTGCACTCTAATTTTATCATGTTGTCCTGTGACATATCTTTAGTGTTCTTTAATTAAATCTGGAGCCACCCGTCGGACTCGAACCGACGACCTGCGGTTTACAAAACCGATGCTCTACCAGCTGAGCTAGGGTGGCCAAATTATGCCCCAATATAATAATATTTTATAGTATAAATGTCAATCCCCCCAATCGTTAAATTGGAGGGATTTACGTGTATATTCAATAAATACCTATATATTAGCTTCTGCTTTCCACAAACCATGTAAATTACAATATTCTCTTGCAATTACATTACCTGTGAAATCTAGCTCAAATTCAACTTCTGGAGCATCTCCAGAAGACAGATATTTCTTATAAATCTTATCTCCTGCAAATACCTCAATCCATTGAATATAGTGATCATCATCCATCGGATGAGCTACTTCACCAACTGTTACTTTAATACCATTATCTGTTTTTACGATAATGGGTACGTGTTTTTCTGTAGCTGCATCTTCTGTATTCTCTGTAAGTAAATTCATTGGTTTTCCGCAGCAAACAAGTTCGCCACCACCAACATGATTTACTTCTACAATATTCCCGCAAACAGGACATTTGTAAACTTCACCAATTTTCTTAACCATAAGATTATATTTAATTGATTAGATTTTTCCAACAAGATCCAGTCCTGGTTTTAGTGTATCTGCACCTGGCTTCCAATTAGCTGGACATACTTGGTCGCCATGTTCACGAACAAATGATGCTGCTTGTAATTTTCTTAAGAGTTCAGATGCATTTCTTCCAATACCATCATTATGTACTTCATATACTTGAACAATTCCATCTGGATCTATAATAAATGTACCTCTTAATGAAATACCTTCTTCTTCAATATATGTACCTAATGCCTTAGAAAGTGCTCCAGTTGGATCAGCTCCCATAGGATAGTTTACCTTAGCAATAGCTTCAGAATGATCATGCCAAGCCTTATGCACAATTACAGTATCAGTTGAAAAACTAATCACTTCAGCACCTGCTTTTTTAAATTCATCATAATGATTTGCCATATCTTCAAGCTCTGTAGGACATACAAATGTAAAATCCTTTGGATAAAAGAAAAGTATAGCCCACTTACCTTTTAGATCAGAAAGCTTCATTTCCTTTATTTCATTATCTTGATATGCCTCAAATTTAAAATCAGGCACCTCTCGACCAACTAATCTTGGTCTAATGTTTTGTTCATTCTCCATAATTATTTTTTTAATCTATTAATTATATGGTACAAAGTCACTCTTTGTTACTTTGCATACAGGGCAAACCCAATCATCTGGAATATCTGAAAATCTAGTTCCTGGTTTTATTCCACTATCCAGATCACCTTTTTCTTGATCATAAATATATCCACAAACTTTACAAATATATTTAGTAGTAGTACTTGCCATTTATTTATTATTTAATTTTAAACATTTATTACAAATACCAAAATAGTAATTAATATTTGAATTAATCTTTCCCATTTCACATTTAGATTTTTTAGTAGATTTTGATTTAAGATCTAAAATAGTATTACAAGACTCACAGATAAAGTGATCATGATCATGCGTCACCGCATCATAATGACTTCTCTTATCTTTAGAAGATATTTCTAGTATATATCCATGAGAATGTAAATATTCTAAATTTCTATAGACTGTCCCTAAACTAATATTAGGAACTTTTCGTTTAACATTTTTATATATTACTTCTGCAGTAGGATGTGAATACACAGATTCAAGATAGTCTAGTATAGCTTGTCTTTGTTTTGTAAGCCTATCCCCTGTTATGTTAATTTTAGTCTTTATGTCCATATTCTTATTAGGAATGATTACTATTAGTATATACTATATATATTATATGTCAAATATAAAACTGAGGTTTTATCCCCAGTTTAGATAATAGAGGCTATTTTTGGCAATTAGGACAGTAATGAGTCCCTCTACCGGCATGCTTAATTTTTTTTATTATTCCTTCTTTACAAGTTTTACAACTAGTACCTTGTTTACCAAATACCTTAAGATGTCCCAGATATGATCCACTGTGTCCATCTGCATCTACATAATCTGAAAATGTAGTGCCTCTTTTTTTTATAGCATTCTTTATTACAATACTTGAATTATTCCATAACTTATTTTTTTCTTCTATTGTAAGAGTATTAATTCTTCTCATTGGTTTTACATTAGATCTGTGACAAATCTCATCTGCATATATATTACCAATACCAGCTACTATTTTTTGATTAAGAAGTAATGCCTTAATGCTTGTTTTTCTATTTTTTAAAACATTCTTAAAATTATCTAATGTAAAGTTCTTAAGCCCTGGTTCAATACCATATTTCTCTAAAATATAGTCTAACTCATTATCGTTCGCAATCTGCATATAGCCAAATTGTCTCATATCATTGAAAAAAAGTTGAGATTTATCTAAAAATGTAAATATTATATGTGAAAATCTATTTGGTAATCCCTGCTCTGGTCTAGGAAGTCCATGACCACCTGCAATTATATTATTCTTTTGCTGATAAATTAACTGACCAGTCATTTTCAAATGAATAAGTAAGTGATTACCAGTATTAAGATTTAAAATAATTAACTTCCCTCTTCTATCTATACTAACTATTTTATTCTTTAAAATATTCTTTTTAAAACTGGGAATAGATTGTTTAATAAGATTTGGTTTTTTAACACTAACACTTATTATTTTCTTATTAATAATCTTTTTTCTAAGGTCTCTACAAATTGTTTCTACTTCAGGAAGTTCCGGCATTTTTATATCCAGCAAAAGCCTCTAATCTAATTTGACTCTTTGGTACTTGAGATTCCTCTAATATAGCTGTCATATCTTGCACGAAAGAACTTGTACCAACGATATAGTAAGTATGGGCTGAAAGTTGTGGTAAGTATTTAAGTAGCATTGCTTTGTTTATTCTACCCGTTTCACCAAGCCATACTTCTTTATCTACATCTGTTAAAGTAAATACAGTACGGAAATTTTGTAGTCCCATACTCTTAAAATCTACTAATTCAATAGCATCTGTTTCTTTATGATTAGAAAAAAATAATGTAAAGAATTTCCTAGATTTTTCCTTAGCTGCTTGTTTTAATATACTTCTAAAAGGAGTTACACCAATACCACCAGCAAGAAATACTACAGATTCTGCATTCTCTCCTAAAACTAAATTTCCCATCGCATTGCCCATATATGCTTCTTCTCCTGGTTTTAACTTAATAGCAGCTTGCTTAAAGTCTGAATCAGTAAGCCTCATAATGAACTCAAGGACAGGCTCAAAAGGAGCTGATGCTATTGTAAGTGGTTGAGATAATGTCTTATCTCCACTTTTAAGACCAAGTATTACATACTGACCGGCTATAAAATTAAAATTAGCTGGCTTTTCAAATACAAGTTTTATTGTGCCTTCTGCTACCTGCTCATTACTTTTTAAGTATATTTTATTATTAAACATATTGCTTTATATATTAATTATTTGTATGATATATGTGAAATTATTAAGTAAATTATATGATTTGGATATATTCACTACTAAGCATTACAGTCGTTAGTCTAATTTCACTGATTGGTATTATAACATTGTTTGCTAGCGAGAAGAAATTATGCAATATGATCTCCTCAATGGTCAGTCTAGCAACTGGCGCCCTATTTGGTGGTGCTTTCATTCACATGATACCAACCGCCTTCGCAAGCTCAAATAACTCTACATATATATCTTTAAGTATACTTATTGGTATTGCTCTATTCTTTGGCCTTGAAAAGTTCCTACACTGGCATCACGAGCATCACCATCATCATAAGGAAGATCATATTAAACCTTTTGGTTATTTAAATCTAGTATCTGATGGATTACACAATTTAATTGATGGTATTATTATTGCTGCAGCTTATATGATAAATATTGAAGTAGGTATTGCAACTACCATTGCTGTAATATTACATGAAATACCTCAAGAGATTGGAGATTTTGGTTTACTTCTTCATGCAGGCTTTTCTAAGGTAAAAGCATTACTTCTTAATCTTATGACAGCTTCCTTATCTCTTGTAGGTGCCATATTAGTACTTATAATTGGGAATAGCTTTGAAAATATTACAACTTATGCCCTAGCTATAGCCGCTGGTGGATTTGTATATATTGCTGGTTCTGATCTTATTCCTGAACTGCAAAAAACTACTAATACCAAACAATCTATTAAACAGTTTCTTATTGTAGGTCTTGGTGTTGCTTTAATGTTTCTACTGGTATTATTTGAATAATTGAATTTTATTATAATAAAAAACCCTAACAGTTGTTAGGGTTTTCTTTTGTTTGATTAATCAATCAAGAGTAAATGCATCCTGCATCTCCTCAATCTCATCAACCAAATATGTTCGTTTAGGTAAAAAACGTTTAGCGATGTCCAGGGCATCTCTGAAATGATTATTATCTATATTCATTATAATAACCTCTTCAACAATGTCCTTTGGCGTTTCAATACTCAAATTAGCGGCCTTGTCATAATGTCTATCCCAAAGAAGTTTTCGATAATAAGTTCTGGCATACTCAGACATATCAAGATCGTATTCAAGGGCAATTTGCATTTTCCTTTTAGATGCTAGACCTTCGTCTAATAAAACATGGCCCACTACTTCACTAATATCTTCATTCGACATAGTCCATTCATACCCAAGCCTAATAGAATCATTACGTGAAGATCGAAGAAGAGACTTATAAATAAGTCTTTCAATTTTTTTCACAATAACAGGATCAGAAACATACTTTTTTACCCACTTCAATTCAGAAATAGAGATGACTTCCCTTCTTCCATCATGTGTAGCCCAAAAAATACCAAATGATTTCCATATCGACCTGTTAGTAACCTGGTCAAGAGCTGTAGGAAAAATACTAGAAATTTTATCTAGCAAATCATTCTTCCTCTGAGAATAACTGTTGTAATTTTCAATTACATACAGAAAAGCTTCTCTCACCAGAGAGACATGTCGCCAGCCCTGATCATCTTTTTTAAATGCTACCATCAACTTAACTACCGTGTTACTCGTCTTACTTATCAGCATTATGTTCTCCTTTCGATTTGAGTCCGTCGACTTTTTTTGTACGCTGATTTACATTACCTATCCTTACTTTTAAATAACAATGAATAATCTATATTAGAATTATATAACATATATGTCAAGTATATAAAAACACCTAACTAAGTGTTAGGTGTTTTTAATGGTGGGCCGGGTAGGACTCGAACCTACGAAGGCGAAAGCCAGCAGATTTACAGTCTGCCCCGTTTGACCACTTCGGTACCGACCCATACATATTTATAACTAGTTGTGGAGCCGAGACAGGGATTTGAACCCTGGACCCCTTCCTTACCATGGAAGTGCTCTACCACTGAGCTATCTCGGCATCATATTATAACTCATCTACTAATTCTTTATATTCTTCCAATTTCTGATTATCTGGATTAGTAGCAGCTAATGCTTGCCAAGTCTCATTAGCTAATTTTTTATCTTGAACCATTATACTGATTTGTAGTAAAAAGTCAAGATATTTAGGATTACTAGGTTCAATTTGCAAAGCTTTCTGTGTCATTTCTAATGCTTTTTCCATTTCTTCCTGCTCATTGTATAACTTTGCTAAATTTATATATACATCCCCTGTTGTATCATCTGACTTTAATGCAGATAAATAATTATCTTCAGCTTCCTTTAAATTACCTCTCTCTTCTGCAATTGCTCCAAGATTAGAATATATTTGTCCATCTTCAACTATCTTTAATAGATAATTATATAATTCAATAGCATGCTCATAATCTTTCTGATCCCAATAAATTCTCGCTAATTTCATATATGCTTCTTTATTCTTTGGGTCTAGTTTTAATATATCTATATATCTAGCTTCTGCTTCTTTAATATCATTAGCAGATGCCATTTCCTGTGCTTCTGTTTGTAATTTAGAAATCTTCTGTTCTTTATCTACTTCCTCTTTAAAATCTGCATGTAATAATTTATGTCTATACTCTTCTTCTTTTTTCTTAAAAGAATTTACTAAACTATCCAGTAGTGAAACAATTTTATCCCATACCGGCTTCATTGCAGATAAGACAATTCTAAAACCACCAATAAATTGCCTTTTAAGTCTTTGCTCAAGTAAGGCTTTCTTTAAATCTTCTTGTTTGTCATCCACTGAAGAACTCGTCTCAACAAGTGTTAATTGGGGAAATTTACCAATAATAATATACGCAATAAGTAAGGCGCAAACTAAAATTATAATCAATAGTAATATATACATATTATGCTTTATTATTTGATCCTAAATGCTTAATCTTTCTAGTAACTACCTCAGAAACCGCTTCAATGCTTGGTTCAAGAATTTTTCTTGGATCTACATAATCTGTTTCCTTATTAACTGTTTCTTTAAGCTTTTCTGTAAATGCAACTCTTAATGATGTGTCTATATTTACAATCTGAATACCATGCTCAATAGCCTTTGTTAATTCATCATCCGGTATACCAGATGCTCCATGAAGTACCAATGGTACAGAAATAGCTTTACGTATTTCATCTAATCTATCGAAATATATTTTTTCTTTACCTTTAAATCTTCCATGATAAGTACCAACAGATATTGCTAATGTATCTACACCTGTTTTTTTAACAAATTCAACAGCCTGCTTAGGGTCTGTTAAAAATTCTTCTAACTTTTCAAAGTCACCATTTATTAAACCTTCTTTACCAAGTATTTTACCAAGCTCGCCTTGTGCCCATACTCCATGTTTATGCGCATAATCTACTGATTCTTTAGTTATTTTAACATTCTCATCAAAAGGAAGTTCAGATGCATCAATATGAATAGATGAGAAACCAGCATTAATACATTCAGATACAGATTGAAATGAATGACCATGATCTAAATGAAGAGCAACAGGAATACCAGCTGCTTCATTCTTAGCAATAGTCTGTACAATATGTGTTATTGGCTTAAGACCAGCATAAGATATTGTTTTTTCACTTACTTGAATAATTATGGGAGCTTTTACTTTAACGGCTGCTCTTGTAACACCTAATGTTGTTTCAAGATTGGCTACATTAAAAGCACCTATGCCATAATTACCTTCTTTAGCTTTTGCTACAATGTCTTTTATATGAACTAACATATTTTATTTATAGTTTATTATTGGTTTAAATTTTTCAATATCTATTGAAGCTCCTCCTACCAGCACTCCATCAATTGATGGTTTACTTAAAAAGCTCTTTACATTCATACCATTTACACTACCACCATACAGTACAAATATATTATCTGCAACGACTCCAGCTGGCATAAATTCTAGCAATGATCTTTTAATAGCTGCTTGGGTTATCTCTGCTTCATCAGGATCTACTGCTTGGCCTGATCCTATTACCCAAACTGGCTCATAAGCAATTAATAAACTATCTCCTTTCTTTAGCCATATATCTTTGAGTCCATTTAATACCTGATCAAATAAGATAGACTCCTTTTGACCAGCTTGTCTTTCTGTGAATGTTTCACCAATACATAATATTGGTATAAGGCCAGCCTTTAAAGCTGCTTTAATTTTTAAATTAACACTCTCATTACTTTCATTTAAAAGCTTTCTTCTTTCTGAATGTCCAATGATAACATACTTACAACCATATTCCTTTAAAGTATTAGCACTAATACTACTAGTAAATGATCCCTTATCCTCCCAGAAAACATCCTGAGAGCCCAAAAACACGCCTGTAGGCTGTAATATTTTAGCAATTGCAGCTATTTCCGTAAAGCTTGGACAAATGACCAATTCGAGGTCTTTTTTACCTTTAAGGGATTTATACTCTTTAGCAATATTCTTAGCCTGAGCAATAGCCTCTTTAGGCATTAAATTCATTTTCCAGTTTGCAATAATATATGTTTTACTCATAGTATTAAAAACTTAAGATAAATCCTTTAGATAATAGTGTCATAATAATAGCGGCAATAACTGCACCTAACGAAATAATAAGCAATGATTGTTTTTTAGGTAATCCAAATAGCCAAGCTGCAATTGATCCTGTCCAAACACCTGTACCAGGCAATGGAATGGCTACAAATAATAATAGAGCAAAATAACCATATTTCAATACTCTATTTTGAGTTTTATGTCTTGTTCTATTTATTACCCAATTATATGTTTTAGAAGCAAAATTCATTCTACCCTCAATTATCTTATCTACATAAGATAATCCCCAGAGTAATAATATTGCTGGAATAATATTTCCGATAATGGCAACTATTACTAAAGATAACCACTGATCACCATATGTTAAGATAATCCAAGGCACTGTTGCTCTAAGTTCTGTTACTGGCAACATTGATAGAAAAAAAGATAATAGATATGGTTTTAAAATTAGCATTATTATTTATTAATATTAATATCTGGCCAGATATAATTATCTAGTGCCCATTGAATTAAAGACTTACCCTCTTGAAAGCGAATATACCTATCTTCTGAGCCAAGTATAATTGTTAAAATCTCTTGACCCCTATCTCCTTTAGTGATTGTTAATAGACAACCACCTGCTTCATCTGAAAATCCAGTTTTTCCTGCAATAATATTTAAATATGTTCCAAGTAATGAATTTGTTGATTCAACTCTATTATATCTTCCATTATTAATTATTTGATAACTTATATCTTTAGTGCCTGCTATATTTAATATATTCCTATCTGCGAATAATTCTTCTGCTAGTAATACTAAATCTTTTACAGTAGATTTATTACCACCATCAAGTCCAGTTGGATCAGTAAAAACAGAATCCATCATACCAAGCTCCATAGCCTTTTCATTCATCTTTATAATAAAATTCTCTAAAGAAAGTCCAGTAGATCTAGCAAGGGTAATGGCTGCTGTATTATCTGATGCAATGAGTACTGACTTTAATAAATCACCCGTTAAAACCTTTTCTCCTTTAAACAAATAGAATCTGCCACCCTCTCTATAGTCTGATTCTAAAATTGTAACTTCCTCCTCAAGTCCTGGGCCAAAATCTTGCCAAACAAGTACTGTCATAAGTTTTGTTAAACTAGCAATAGATTGTCTATTGTCTATATTTTTTTGCCATAATATAGTTCCTGAATTTCTATCTAAGGCAATTGCAGACTTTGCAGTAATATCTACTCCTAGTGAATCATTTAAAACTTTTCTAGGCATATTATTTGCACCCTGCTGAACCAAATAATCGATTCTATTAATATCTGACTGATAATCTAAGGTACTAAACCAAGCTGTTGGCATAACAGATAATTGTCCAATAACTATTAAATTAAGTAAAAATTCCCAAAATACCATTATATTATCTCTTCCTTATCTATTAATTTAAATGGCTTATTACCCAATGATTCTATATTATAGTTTACAATTTGTACTCTTTGTAATATTTCTACTTGAAATCCAACCGCTTCCATCATTCTTCTAATTTGTCTTTTCCAACCCTGATGAAGAACTAAATACATTTCCTTGGGTCCTCTTTTTTCTAAACTATCTACTTTCGCTATACCTTCATCTAATTCAATACCATGTTTTAATTGAGCAATTAATTCTCTAGATATTTTTTTAGTAAGCCTTACTCTATATTCCTTAGCATGCTTATAGCTTGGATGGGTTAATTGTTGCGCAAGGTCTCCATCGTCTGTAAATAATAATAATCCTTCAGAATCTTTATCCAGTCTTCCAACAGGAAAAAGATTATGATATTTCTCTGGTAATAAATCATAAACCGTTTTTCTACCAAGAGGATCATGAGCTGTTGTTATATACCCAACTGGTTTATTAAACATTAAATATTGATTTGATTTAGGTAATTCAACAAACTTTCCATAAGCCATTATCTCATCCTTATCTGGATCTACTTGTACTCCCATTTCAGTAATAATCTCACCATTAACACTAATAACTCCTTTTTTAATTATTTCTTCTGCTCCTCTTCTGGAAGCAATGCCAGCTGCTGCTAAATATTTTTGTAATCTCATTTTATGAATATACATTAACTGTTAAGCGTTCAGGTTCATTGTTTTCTTCAATGTCTGATTTATCCTCTACCCCATCTTCTTCTTTACTAGTCTCTTCTTTATTATTTACTTCATCATCCGAAACAAAATTGTCCATTCCCTCATCATCCTCTTCGTCTGGATTGAAAAGTTTATGTAAATCTTTATTATTATTTAATACTTCATAATCTGGTAATTCATTTACATCATTAATTCCTAAGAACTTTAAAAAATCTACAGTTACAAAATAATAGCTAGTTAACATTTTTTTATCATCCTTTTTCATAACAAGCCCACGTATCATAAGATTACGAAGAATCATACTACAATTAACTCCTCTAATCTGCTCGAGTTCAGCTTTTGTAATAGGTTGACGATAAGCAATGATAGTTAAAGTTTCTAGTGAGGGTCTACTTAATTCACCAGTTGTTTCATCCTTTATAAATGTCTTTACAAGCTCTGCTTGTTCAGGTGCTGTTGTAAATTGAATAACACCACTATTGTCTATAATTCTAATACCGGACTCCTCTGTATTAAATTTTTCTTTCAATTCTTCAATTGCTTTTTTAACATCAGGAAGTTTAGAATTTTCAATTAAATCCTTAATCTTTGTTATCTTTAAAGGTTTTGTTGTAACGAATAATAGACTTTCAATTTGTACTTTTAAATTTTTCATGAATTTACACCTTCTGTTTTCTTAATAGTTATTGGATCAAAAAGAGCTACTTGATCAACTTCAATATCTCTTTGTTTAATAAGTTCAAGCATGGCAAGAAAACTCATAATAGTATCTGTTTTACCACCTTTACTTAATAGTTTTTTAAAATCCATAGAGACAGCTTCTTTAATAGCTGCTTTTATCTCTTTAATCTTTTCTGTAATAGTTATAGTTCTTTCAATAATAGTTTTCGGTATATATATAATAGGCTCTAATCTTCTTAAAGCATTACTAAATAATTCTTGCATAAGTGGCATAGTCACTTTCTTTGGTGGATAAAAACCTACTTCTGCTTTTTTAGTAATTTGAGCAACTCTTGAATAAGTAAAGTTCTCTTTCCTAGCCATTTTATCTATTTTCTTACTTGCATCATGATATTCTTTATATATCTTTAATTGCTGGGCAAGATCTACTTCATCTTCCTCTTCTTCCCAAATAGCTGATGGTAATATTTCTTTAGACTTTGCATATAATAATTTAGCAGCCACCATTAAAAAATCTGCTATCTCTTCTGGATTAATAGCAGTAGCTGTATGAATATACTCTACATACTGATCAGTAACTTGAGTTAATGATACTTCAGTAATAGGTAATTTCTGTCCCTCAATAAGTTGTAATAGTAAATCTAAAGGACCTTCAAATTTCTCTAGCTTTATTTGATACATTATTTAGTTTTCCTAGGTTTTGCCTTTGACTTTGGCTCTGGCTTTTTCTTAGTACTCTTCTTTTTTGGTTTTTGCTTCTTCTGTTTCTTAATCTTCTTAGCAATAGTAAATACTCCATCTATATAATCATCTGTAATTTTTGCAAATTCCTTAACTGGCATTTCAATACTTTCAGTAAGTGAACCAGATGAAAAGATAGCCTTCTTAACTTTAAGAAGATTCTTATCTATTACAGTTTCTACTTTATGCATAAAACCAAAGGCCGTTAAAGTCCCTGGTTTAATATTTAAAGCTTTCGCTATTTTCTTTTCATTTGGAATGGTTACCTTTTTTACATCAAGTACTTTTGCAAGCTTATCTAAATTGAGATTCTTATTGGCTGGTACATGAATTAAATAATATGTACCACCAGCCTTTACCATTAAAGTTTTAACTATTTGTTCTAGCTTTCTTTTAGTTGTTTGCGCAGCATCATATGCTGTATACACTTTACGATGAGCAATTATCTCATACTTTGCAGATAAATCATCTAACTTTTTAATAAGTTTTTTTGAAATAGCCATATATTTGAATTTTAATTTTTAAGCTTTCTTTTCTTAAATGGAAACTCTGCTTGCTCACCCAGAAGCTTCTTAGCTTCTTTTTTACCAAGTGATGTAAATTTAACCTCTTTTATAAACCACTTAAATTTTGTTCTCTCACCAAAACCTATAAGCAAACCTTTATCTATTAATCTCTCTATACTTTGAGTAATAATTTTAGTTTGTAATTCCTTAGCGGGAGCATTCTTTTGAGACTCATAAAATTTTACAAATTTACTTCTTCCAATTTTAGCCTTCCTAGCATCCCATACCTCTCTTAATATATATTTCTGCAAATTAGAAAGTCTCATATATTTGTTTAGCTCTTTTTAATACTAATACCAAGCTCATCTAACTGTTTCTTGTCCACATCTGATGGACTTTCCATGAGTGGATCTCTAACATCTCCAGTAAGTGGGAAGGCAATTACTTCTTTAATACTTTTCTCACCAGCAAGTAATGATACTAATCTATCGAAACCTGGAGCAATACCACCATGTGGTGGAACACCATACTTAAAAGCTTCAATTAAATGTGCAAATTGTTTTTTCTGTTTCTCATCGAAACCGATTAAATCCCAAATCTTTTCTTGAATCTCAGGATCATGAATTCTTACACTACCACCACCAACTTCCCAGCCATTTAAAACTAAGTCATGTTGCAATGATTTAGCACTGCCTGGATCCTTATCTAGTAAATGAATATCTTCTGGCTTTGGAGCTGTAAACATATGATGTGATGGTGCCCATTTATCTCCCGCTCCATGAAAATGATCTTCTTCAGACTGTTCTGTAAATAATGGGAAATTAATAACAAAAGCAAAAGCAAGTTCATTTGAATCATTCTTATCTTTTCGAAGGTCTGGTTTATCTGATCCATATTTTTTCATCACTTCATCATAATCTAGTCTTGGCCACTTATCGAATGTCATTTTCTTCTCTGGAAAATGTTTTTTAATAAGTTCTGTAAACATTTTTTCAACTAAATCAAGAATTTCTTCCTGTGACATAAAACTCATCTCCATATCAATTTGATAGAATTCTCCTGGAGATCTATCTGCTCTAGCATCTTCGTCACGAAAACAAGGAGCTATCTGAAAGTATCTATCCATACCAGCTACCATTAACAATTGTTTATACTGTTGTGGTGATTGCGGCAGAGCAAAAAACTTTCCATTATGCACACGTGATGGAACTAAATAGTCCCTAGCACCCTCTGGTGTAGATTTTGTAAGTATTGGAGTTTGAATTTCAATAAAGTCATTATCGTGAAGCCAATTACGAGTAAAACTCATAACCTTATCTCTAATATTCATATTCTTCAGCATTCTTTCATGTCTAAGGTCTAAATATCTATATTTTAATCTTAATTCTTCACCAGCTTGTCTTTCTTCATTATCTATTTCAAATGGAGGTGTTTCAGATTCATTTAACACTTCAATTTCTTTTGCAAGTATTTCAATACTACCAGTAGGTACATCTTTATTTATTTGTTTCTCCCCTCTTTTATTTACAATACCTTTAATAGCAACCACATACTCTGGTCTTATTCTTTTTAATTCTTCTTGAGATTTTTCATCCAGTTCTGCTGGAACACCAACAACCTGAACAATACCCCAACGATCCCTAATATCTAAAAAAGCAATCTTACCCATATTTCTACGAGCATTCACCCAACCTTTAATTAATACTTCTTTCCCCTCCTGTTCAACCACCTCAATTGTTTTTAATCTTTGCATATTATTTACGGTTCTAATCTATTAATCATTCTTGGGAAAGGAATTGTTTCCCGTACATGTTTTGTGCCACACATCCAACCGACAAGTCTCTCAAGACCAATGCCAAAACCTGAATGTGGAACACTTCCATATTTACGTATATCTAAATACCATTGAAACTCCTTCTCCGGTAATTTATGTTCTCTAATTCTTTTAAGTAATTCGTCATGATTATCTTCTCTCTGCGAACCTCCAATAATCTCACCATAACCTTCCGGCGCTATCATATCATCACATAAAGCTAATTTTCCGTCCTCACTTCTTTTCATATAAAAAGCTTTAATCTCTACTGGCCAATGAGTAACAAATACAGGTTTATCTAAGTCACTTGTTAATAGCGTTTCATCATCACCCCCAAGATCTTCATCTTTTTTAATATCTGATCCTAAACCATTAAGTTTTTTAACCGCTTCTGCATGTGTCATTCTAACAAATGGAGCCTTAATTTTGGAAAGCTGATCTATATCTCTTTCTAAAATATTTAACTCAATAGTATTGAGTTCAATAACTTTCTTAGCGACATGAGATATTAATTCCTCTTGAACTTTAAGATTATCTTCATGCTCTGCCCAGGCCATCTCAGCATCCATCATCCAAAATTCTGTTAAATGTCTTCTTGTTTTAGATTTCTCTGCTCTAAATACTGGACCAAAGTCGAAAACCTTAGCATGAGCAGAAATAGCTGCTTCTAAATATAATTGCCCAGACTGAGATAAATATGCCTTTCGTTCTCCAAAATAGTCCATTTCAAATAGCTCAGTTGTTCCTTCACATGCATTTGGTGTAAGAATTGGTGAATCTATCTTAATAAACCCATTAATATTTAAATATTCATAAATAGCATTAATAATAGTATTACGTATTTTCTGTATAGCCACTTGTCTAGATGACCTTAACCATAAATGTCTATTATCTAAAAGAAAATCAGGACCATGCTCTTTTTTACTTATAGGATACTCATCTGCTAATTGAACAAGCTCTAGACTAGATACCTGCAGCTCATACTCCTCTTTCTTAGGGTGTTTACTTATCGTTCCTTTAACTATCACTGAACTTTCCATAGTCAAACCAGAAACCATCTCCCAAATGCTCTCATCAACCTCAGATTGAGCTACAATAGCTTGAATCACTCCATAACCATCTCTTAGCTGTAAAAAGGATATCTTGCCACTACTGCGAAAATTAGCCACCCAGCCTTTAAGGGTGACTTCTTTATCTACGAAATCTTTAGCTATATTTGTTCTAAATTCCTGCATAATATGTAGTTATTATAATATTTTTTAGATGATTTAACAAGAGAGCAGCGCCTAGCTCAAATCTAATACTTTTTCTCTAATTATTTTCTATTAAGCACCTTAATAATGTATTTTTTATAATCTAGTTGCTCTCTTATACTATTCTGCATTTCAAGCGAGATAATATCTCCAAAATACTTTCTTGGTACATTTTTTAAATAATTCAATTGTTTTATATTCCTAACAAAATGAATATCTCTTCTATATCTATATGAATAACCATTTAAGTGATTACACCCTACTTTATATTCCTTCACATTTTTATCTATTTCATCAAATTCTTTAGCTCCCCTATTTTTAGCCGCCCACATATGAGAAAAATCTATACACAATCCAGCGATTGTACTAACTCTCACCATCTCAGGTATACGATTATTATAATTATATTCTAAATAAATATATTTCTTATATTTTGGATACTTATTTAAATCATCAAAGGAATGCTCATGTATATTAAAATACCTAGTACCATATTTTTCAAAAAAGAAATCCATTTCCCATTTCTTAAAATCATCTCTGATATGTACATGGGGAATATATTTAATATTACTATTTTCTAAAGCTTTATATAATTTCTTTCTTTCTGTAATCTTTAAAAATGTAGGAAAAACAGATACCTCTTTAATACCAAGCCTATCGCATTCCCAAATCTTATGCTGCCAGGACTGCTTAGGACCAGTTGTTATACATGGATATATTTTTTTAGACCAATTCATATGCATATTTTAACATATACGCCCTCTTATTGACATAATGCTAAATACACTATAGAATACTACTGATCTGTACTTTTCGTTGTTAAACAACTAAGTTGCTGGGCAATGTACGTCCTATGATAATGGGTTCTCCATTTCTTATTTTATTTCGATCCTACTCCAAATAGAGTAAGTGAAAGGTTTATACATTGTCCCAGCAACGAATCTTTATCTCCGCTGTCCTGCACTAGTGAGATAACAAAGAACCCCTGGCGCCAGCTGGGGGTTTTTCTTATAAATCAATCTGCTAGACAAATAAAAAACAAGGTCGTGCGAACCCTGTTTTTTTATGATATCGTAATAATTTAACGACGATCAGTCATTGGTCTAGCTTCGTTCACCTTAACTGCACGACCATCGATTTCTTTGTCATTCCACATCTCAATAGCAGCTTGTGCTTCTTCTGGTGTAGACATTTCAACGAAACCAAATCCCTTAGAACGACCTGACATCTTATCTGTGATAACAACAGCTGATTCAACAGAACCTGCTTGTCCAAAGGACTCTTTCAACATATCTTCAGTAGTAGAGTATGAAAGGTTACCAACGTATAACTTTTTTTCCATTTGTAAATTTTCTTGTTTTAATTAAACTGCAAGACGACCTCCTCTAGATACTACCTTAAATGCATTATTTTCTACCCCGCACTGTCCAGGTAATAAAATAACACGAATAATATTGAGTGTTCTTACCCGTGCATTATACACGTTTTGAGTAAAATGTCAAGGTCTAGATCTAAAAAAACCCCTATCAAATAGAGGTTTATAGTATATATACATTGCTTTATGACTTGTACTGCTTAATAAACTGTTGCTCATCACCAAATTCCACAAAATTCTCCTGATGTGCCTGCTTAATAAAACCTTTTTTTGAGTTATGCTTAATCCCACACCAATACCTTTCAGTCTCTCCAGCTATCCTTACCCAGTAAGCCATTACTCCATTTGCATAACCACAATACATGCAAGCAAGTTTCTGTCGTAAATTTAAATAAGATAATTTTTGTCTGTCTATCAATATATACTCTTCCCTTCTTATATATGGATAGCCATAAATTGGAAAACTAATTCTATGATACATCTCAATTAAAATATCTAATATTAGTATCGGAATAATAGGTAAAAAAATTGATGCATAAATAGGTATGTGTTTTATATGTCGATAAGGAACTTTTAATGAATACATATTAGTCTTTTAATTTATCTCTAAATATCTTCTCTAAATCTGCAGGATTCCCCTTACCCTTTGTAGCTTTCATGCCAAGTCCAATTAAATACTTAATAATAGGATCCTTACCAGCTTTAAATTCTGCTACTTGATCAGGATTACTTTCAATTATTAAATCAATTATCTTATCTAACTCCTCACCAGCTTCCATTTGTCCTAAATCTTTATCATCCATAACATGCGTAGGGTCTGCTCCTGTTTTAAACATTTCACTAAGTATAGTTTGAGCTGCACTACTATTTACCTTACTCATATATATTAAAGTGATAAACTCAGCCATATTTTCTGGAGTTATCTTGACATCATAAATCTTAACTTTATTCTCTTTCATTAGTCTAAATAGTTCTGTTGTAATCCAACCAGTAGCTAATTTTACAATCTTCTTTCTGTTCTTTTCCCAAACTTCATCATGCTCACCTTCAACTTCCGTTTCAAGCCAACTTCTAAGCTCAGATACTACTTTTTCAAAATAATCTGCTACTTCTTTAGATTCAATAATTACTTCAATGTCTTTTTTTGATAAACCATATTCTTCAACAAAGCGTTGTCTTTTCTGAATTGGTAATTCAACCATATCTGTAAGTACTTGTTTAAGCATGCCTGAACTAATCTTAAACAATGGTAAGTCCGGTTCTGGGAAATATCTATAATCATTAGAGCCTTCTTTCATTCTCTGAGAATATGTAATACCCTTATTAGCATCCCAACCTCTAGTCTCTTCACTGGCTGGTGGTTCACCAGATAGCCATAATTGCTTTTGTCTTTCAATTTCAAATATTAAAGCCTTCTCAACATTTTTAAATGAATTAATATTCTTAACTTCTGACTTTGGACTTAATTCTTTATCACCAATTGGTCTTAAAGAAATATTTGCATCGCACCTTAAATGTCCTTTTTCCATATCTGCATCAGATATACCAAGATAGCGAGCAATAAGTCTTATCTCTTGCATATATGCTTTAGCCTCTTCCGGCGTTCTAATTTCAGGTTCTGAAACTATTTCTACAAGCGGTGTACTTGAGCGATTATAATCAACAAGAGTTTTATCTTCAAAATGAGTATTCTTAGCAGCATCTTCTTCTAAGTGAAGTCTTGTAATGCCTATTTTTCTCTCCCCTTTTCCAGTATTAATAATAATAGAGCCATTCTCCCCAACCGGCTGATCAAATTGAGATATCTGATAACCCTTAGGAAGATCTGGATAAAAGTAATTCTTACGATCAAACTTAGTTTCTTTTGCAATAGTCATATTGAGTCCAGACGACATGAGTATTGCCCATTCCAATGCTTGTTTATTAAGAACTGGCAATACACCAGGATGACCCATACAAACAGGACATATTGTGGTATTAGGCTTCAAATTCTCAGCATCATTTGAACAATTACAAAATAGCTTAGTTCTAGTTTTGAGCTGTATATGTGTCTCTAGTCCAATTATGACATCAAATTCCATATTATAGTCTTGTGTAATTTTTCTTAATTAATTTTGTCCAATTATGTAAATAATCCTCGTACTTTATATTTAATTCATTAATTGGTGTTACTGTAATATCAAACTTAGATAAAAGCTTAGAAAGCTTTTCTCGTATATCTTCTTCTGCTTTCTTAATCAATCGTCCATCTACTAATTTCTCCATCTCTATTATTAAACCTAGGCCTTTAACATTGTCTAAAGAAATAGTAGTCCCTAGCCATCTAAAATGAACTCTTTTCTTTTTATACTTGCAGGCCACTTTAAATCCAAGAGCTGTAAATATCTGTTCTAACTCATTCATATCTTTAATGTCTGCAATTACTTCCATCTCTGGTCTAACCTCATGAAATACATTACCAACTTTACAAATAAGTTTAACTTGCTCTTCATTCTTCACTAGTCTAAGATCTCCTTCAGGAGTTTCAAAAACAACAGTCTCACTCTGCTCTTTCTTTATAAGCTTTGAATTCTTTTTAAGATATTTGTATATCTCTTTATAATCAGCTGGTTTTAATAAGCTGCTTACTTCAACTTCATATAACATATGCATATTTTAGCACATTTTAAGGATAAAAAAAACTGGCCCTTAGGCCAATTTTTCACTTACTATTTTCCATATCTTTTGATGTATTTCTTCTATACTCTTCTCTCCATCTAATATTATCACAGAGTCTTTCCATTCATCCATTTGCCAAATTTCCTTATATGACTTATCTATCTTTTCTAAGAATTCGACTTTATCAAAATACTCTGCCTTACCATTACTTGTCACTCTTTTTACGCCGACTTCTGGTGAAATATCTAAATAGAAGTTTAAATCTGGTACGGGCAATCCATTGTGCCATTCTCTAATTAAACTATAATCTACACCAAATGCTGTCCCATAAGCCATTGTTGAAAACATATATCTATTTTCTACAACAGTAGCACCTGCTTCTAATGCCGGTGAAATCATTTTTTCAACATGTTCCTTTCTATCCTCATAATATAAATATTGCATAGCTTCTGGTTCTGGAGCTGGTAATTTATGTGTTAAAATCTTTCTAATTTTCTTACCCGGCTCAAAACTATATGTTGGTTCAAGACCTATAAATAATTGATAGCCTTCTTCCTGTAATCGCTTGGTTAACAATGAAATTTGTGTATCTTTACCACAACCGTCAATACCTTCAAAATTAATAAATAATTTTTTCATTTTTATTTTTCTAAGATAATAAATTTATAATTATATTCGCCATCCTTTCCACTTTCTTCATGAATAACTTTTGTGAATTGCTTATATTCTGGAAAAAAAGTATCTGCTTCAAATTCTTCATCGACAATTGTTAAATACAGTCTATCCACCTTATCTATGGTTTGTTTATATATAGAAGCGCCACCCGTGATAAATACCTCTTCTGTCTCCATTTCTAATGCCTTAGAAATAGCCTCATCTAAATTATTAAACACCAAACAACCCTCTGCTTTATATGATTTATCAAAAGCAACAACTATATTAGTTCTATTTGGTAATGGTTTACCTATAGATTCAAAAGTTGTATTTCCCATAATTATAGTATGGCCTGTCGTAATCTTTTTAAATCTTTTTAAATCATCTGAGATATGACAAAGAAGCTTATTGTCTTTTCCAATGCCTCTTTTTTTATCAATGGCTACAATTGTACTTAATCTTGTCATATTATACAGAAATAGGTGCCTTAATTAATGGATGAGGATCATAACCAATTAATTCAAAATCTTCATAAACAAAATCTTCAATATTTTTAACATTTGAATTTATTTTCATTGTTGGTAAACTTTTAGGCACACGACTCAATTGTTCCTTTACTTGATCAAAATGATTACTATAAATATGAGTATCCCCTAATACATGAACAAATTCACCTGCTTCAAGTCCAGTAACTTGCGCCACCATCATAGTAAGAAGTGCATATGATGCAATATTAAAAGGAACCCCCAAAAATGTATCACAACTTCTCTGATACATTAAACATGACAGCTTTCCATTTGCTACATAAAATTGATAAAACATATGACATGGGGGTAATGCCATTTTGTCTACTTCAGCTGGATTCCAAGCAGAAACTATTATACGTCTATCATTTGGATTATTCTTAATCTTATCGATTGCTTCTGTTAATTGATCTACTCCTCCAAAGTCTCTCCATTGCTTTCCATAACCAGGGCCAATATGACCCCATTTTTTTGCAAACTCATTATCTACTTTAATTTTATCTATAAACTTTTTCATTTCTTCATCCCACTCAGGAGTATACTTAGGAAGTTTATCTACCAAATTATTAACTTCTAAATATTTCTGAAAGGGCCATTCATTCCATATCCTAACACCATTATCAACTAAATATTTAATGCTAGTATCACCACTAATAAACCATATAAGCTCATGAATTATAGATTTTAAGTGAACTTTCTTAGTTGTTAATAATGGAAAACCTTTAGATAAATCAAATCTCATTTGTTGACCAAAAATACTACGCGTACCTGTTCCGGTTCGATCACCCTTGTCTATTCCCTCATCCATTATTTTTTGTAATAAATCTAAGTACTGCTTCATATTAAAATATTATTAATTATTTACCCGTACTACCAAAGGCCCCATCTCCCCTACTCGTATCAGATAATTCATCTACTTCTACAAGCTCTGGGCTTAGAACTGTTTGTATCAATAGTTGAGCTAACTTTTCACCCTTCTTAAATTCATAGGCCTCATTACTTGTATTTAACATTACAACTCCAAACTCTCCTCTATATATTGAATCAATGACACCCGCTAATGTATGAATACCATGCTTTGATGCAATTCCAGATTTATCCCAAAACAGTCCCACATGATTTTCTGGTATTTCCATAGCAAAACCTAATTTAAATAAATATCTTTCTCCTGGCTCCATTACTTTATCTTCTAATGAATATACATCCATTCCAGCATCACCAATATTTGCATAACTTGGTAATTTAACGTCTGGATTCAATTTTTTAATATTAATCTTCATTGTTAATTATATTAAATATCTTTTTAATTTTATCTTGAAAATCTTCGAAAGATCCTTCATTTAAAATTGTATAATCTCCCATAGCAATAGGACCTGCCTTTTCAATATTTTCTATCTCTGCATAATCTCTTGCTTTTGCTGCTTCTAAAGTAGCTGAGCGATGAATCATCTTTGGATCATCACCATATTTATCTGCTCTATTTGTAAGCCTTGCATAGCGTATCTTTGGTGAAGCTATAACAGATATAATTATTAAATCATCTGTAAATTTCTCTTTTAAAACCTTATACTCTGACCAACTATATAAACCATCACCAATAACATTACCCCTAGCGAGACCGTCTTCAAATTTAGGCATATTCAATATTGCAAATGCTGCTGGTCCATGTTCTTTTCTAAAAGCTTCACGAATCGGCCTTTCATTTTCTTCTGTTGGCTTAAGTCCTCTCTTTGCTACTTCATCTAAAGTTATTTGACCAAAACGTACATATGTATAACCTTGATTCTTAAAATAATCTGCTACTTCAGTTTTACCAGAACCTGTTAAACCAACAATACATACTAGTTTATTCTTTTTCATATTCCTGAACTTTATCTGTTAATACGGTGAAATCTATACCTGCTTTATTTAACATCTCTCTACTATATCCAGCTGTTGGATATTTTTTCTCGCAGACAACTCTTTTAATACCTGCAGCAATTATTAAACGGGCACAAACAGGACATGGTTCCATACTAATATATATACTAGCTCCTTCTAGAGAAACACCTTTTCTAGCCCCATATGCAATTGCATTCTGTTCGGCATGCAGAGTTCTAACACAATGATCATGAAGTTCACCAGAATCATCATTCTCAACAGTAGATTTAGTAATTAAATGACCCGCCTCATCACAATCTGGAAGTCCAGATGGTGCACCAACATACCCTGTAGATAATATATGATTATCTTTAGTAATGACACAACCTGCTCTTCCTCTACCACAAGTTGCTCTCAATGAAACAGCCTCTCTAATCTTCATAAAGTATTCATCCCAACTTGGACGTATGTATTTTTCTTCAGACATAGTATTTATATTTAATATTCTTTTTCCATTTTACCACACTATGCAACCTATTTGCCAAATGTGGATAAGGGTAAGCAAAAAACCGCCAAATAGGCGGTTTTTTATATCTAAGTAATATTTACTTTATTGAATCATAATCTGTATACTAGGCCCCATTGATGAAGTTACATATACAGCTTTAATAAATGAACCTTTAACACCCTCTGGCTTAGATTTCTTAAGCTCTTCAGTAAAAGCATTAACATTTTCAATCAAAAGCTTATCTTCAAATGAAACTTTTCCAACGGCAATATGTAAATTACCACTAGTATCATTTTTAAAACTTATCATTCCTGAATTAAGTTCCTTAATAACTTTAGCAGGATCTGGAGTAATAGTACCAGCTTTTGGATTAGGCATTAAACCTTTTTGTCCAAGGTTCTTTGCAATGACTGCAAGCTTTGCCATCATATCTGGCGTTGCAATAACGATATCAAAATCTGTTTTACCAGTTTTTTTAATTTCATTAATTAAATCTTCTCCACCAGCTACAATAGCTCCTGCAGCTTCAGCTTCTTTTACCTTGTCTGGACTTACAAAAGCAGCAATGCGCTTTGTCTGACCAGTACCATGAGGCAAATGTAATGAAGCACGCATTTGTTGATCTGATTTCTTAGGATCAATATTCAATTTTGCATGAACTTCTACTGTAGCATCAAACTTTACTTTACTTGTTTCTTTAACAAGAGTAATAGCTTCTTCTATAGTGTATTTCTTTTCTTGGTCTATTTTTTCTTTTGCTTCTTTTAATCTCTTTGACATAATTTTTTCCTTTCTGTGGTACAAACCCCTAAATAATAGGGTCCCACTTTAATTAAATATAT
>FLOH01000967.1_pt1 | contig 49104 bp, 44 predicted proteins | sample 756751 | NCBI WGS metagenome assembly FLOH01 (sample SAMEA4026879, study PRJEB14308) | marine metagenome | biome: coastal water; material: water | depth 74 m | reverse complement strand
ACAATTATCGGGTGCGACCGGAGCCGGAAACATTTCTCACCGTGCTGGATGATATGCTATCGTCGTCAGGAGAAGTTGCGACGTAAGAATTTTTGTTCAAGGTATTAACCTGTCACCGCCCACCTAACCTCAGGAGGTGTCATGTTTAGGTTTAGTCTGAAAACTTTTATTTTGCCGGTCGCGATTGTTTTCGGCCTGCTGTTTGCGACCTTTGACATCGTTCCCGTTTCGGCCACCTCATTTGGTTTGGTGAAAAACCCAACACAGCTTCGTGTCCCAGCCCCGGCCCCGACCGAGCTTTCGGTTACCCAGATGGTCGCACGGGCGCTGGCGGCGACCTGTGTACGCTTTCCCAAGGGACAGGGACTGGCGGAAGCCGTAGCGCCGGGCGCGCCTTTGTCGCTGCCGCCTCTGCCGCCCAAAGCAACCTATAAACTTTCCTCTGTGGCCGGCTCAGTTGGTTGGCGGCTGCCCAAAACGCTTGGAGTCGGCGTATTGATTTTACGGCCCGGCGGTTCTTGTTCGATCCTGATGCAAAACTTGGCACCGGCAGGTGTCGATGCGGCGCTCAAGGAAGTCTTCGAGATGATCCCGCAGATCAACCTCAAAAGCCTCGAGTCAAACAGCTGTATCGTCGCCGGTCAGCCGATGAAAACACGGGTTTATGCCATGATCCCGGTCAACGATGTAAACAACTGGGGCAAGCCCGAAGTTGCCGACGGCAAGACGACCTGGCGGGGTTTCTTACTTTCGGTCGCCATGCGCGGCGATGAGTTCAAACGTCATCAGGTGGTGATGACCACGTTTGTCGGACGCCACGAGGTCGGGGCGGGCTGCGCGGACTTGGCTCAGTAATTTTCCTAGTCTCTGAACGACGGATCCTCGTGATCCAGAAGGCGCAACAAACCGGGCCATTCCATGATGCCGCCACGGGCAAAAGCCTGCTCGGACGCTTGGCGGACCTGCTTTTGAGCCTTGGGCGACGGCATATTCAGCGCGCCGCCACCGGTCTGCGCGGCAATTTGCATCTGGCAGGCGCGTTCCAGAAAATACATTGTAACAAAGGCCTTACTGACCGTCGGAGCCGCCACCATGGTGCCGTGATTGCGCAAAATCATCGCCGTCTTGTCGCCAAAATCGGCGACCAGACGGTCTCGCTCGGCGTCATCGACGGCCAAGCCTTCGTAGTCGTGATAGGAGATATTGTCGTAAAACAACAGCGCAGCCTGGGTGATTGGCAACAGGCCTTCCTTCTGCGTGGCGACGGCGGTGCCGGCGACCGTGTGCAGATGGATAACGCAGCCGGCGTCTTCCCGCGCACCATGAACGGCGCCATGAATAACTAGTCCTGCCGGATTGGTCGTGTAGGGCGTTTGGCTAAGAACGTTGCCTTCAGGATCGACCTTGATCAGGCTGGAGGCCGTGATTTCATGGAAGTGAAGTTCCAGCGGATTAATCAGATAGGCGTGCCCTTCGCCGGGAACACGGGCAGAAATATGGGTATAAATCAGATCGTCCCAGCCGTTGCGTGCGACCAGTCGATAGCAGGCCGCCAAATCGACGCGCGTCTGCCATTCTTCGTCAGACACCTGATCGCGTAGCGAGGTCGCGTCGATGGCGCTCAAAGTCATGGCATGGTCTCCGGATGTTACGTTTTAAGGGACAAGAAAATGCCGCCAGAGTTTCTCGTGGCGACATATGCATCGATATCGGACAAAGAGCCTATTCGCAACAAAGGTTTAGTGCAATTGCCACGGGAAATTTGCCCGCCAAGAATATTTGAAGTATTCTATTCATGAGGAGATCAGGTTTAGAGGAATGATCTTGTCTTTTTAATTATTGGTTCGACAATCCGTTTAGGGGCGGATTTCGCACTGCCAACAAGTGGCGTGTATTTTATGATTGAGCACTTTTTTTCTGCGAATTTTGTTCAGCGATCAAGATCAATATTTAGAGCGACCTGCTTTGGCCTTTCGGCTGCTGTATTGGCGCTGACGGCAGTATCGTCGCTGGCATCTGGGCAAAGCCGAACTCAGGACTTCGAGTTGCGAACGGCTGGAAATCTGGTCAATCTTTGCAGTGAGTTGGCGCGATTGAAGGGGGCTGGCACGGCGACCAAAGATGGTCGCTCCATCGCCTGTCAAAGTTATATCGCCGGCGCGGTCGATACCGTGGATTCAGTCTCGGCGATGAACAATACCCAGAATCTTTTTTGCCTGCCGCGGGGTGTCGGTCCGTTTCAATTGGTCAAGATCGTCGTCAGTGCCGGGCGGCGCAACCCGGGGGCCTTGTCGGCAGCACCGAATTTGTTTGTGATCGACAGTTTGATCGACAAATATCCCTGCCAGTAAGCAAGACAGCCGTTTTTCAGTAGCAACCGGCCTGGCGGGCGCGGGTCTGGACCAGGCCCAGCACCATATCGATGGTCGGGGTCGCAACGCCGATCATCCGGCCCATCTCCTGTACCGCTGTGACCAGGGCATCGATTTCCATCGGTCGGCCCAACTCCAGATCCTGCAGCATCGACGTTTTGTGCGCGCCAATGGCGGCGGCACCGGCGATGCGCTTGTCGACATCGACAGCGAAGCGAACGCCGAGTTTTTCGCCGATCATCTGGGCTTCCAGCATCATGGCGCGCGCCGTCAGTCGGGTCGCGTCTTCGCTGGCGATCACATCGAGCGTCGCGTGCGTCAGGGCGCTGATCGGATTGAAACTCAGGTTGCCCCAAAGCTTGACCCATATCTCATCGCGAATTCGGGGCCGTACCGGGGCTTTGAAGCCGGCGCTGATCAGGGCTTTGGAAAGCGCCATAACGCGGTCGGTTTTCTCGCCCGAGGGCTCACCCAGGGTGAATTTGTTACCTTCGATATGGCGGATGACGCCAGGTTCTGCGACTTCGCAGGCCGGGTAGACAACGCAGCCGATGGCGCGCTGGGGACCGAGGCCGTCCCACTGAACGTCGCCGGGGTCGACCGCTTTTACGCGGCGGCCTTCATATTCGCCGTCCAAGCCATAGAAGTACTACCAGGGCACGCCGTTGACGGCGCTGACGACCGCCGTATCGTCGTCCAGCAAGGGCTGCATGGCGCTGACGACGTTTGGTGCCGAGAGCGCCTTCAGCGTCACGATGACATAATCCTGGGGCCCAACCTGGCTCGGGTCGTCCGTGCAAAAGGGCCGGGTGACGATTTCGGTATCATCGATTTGCAGGCGCAAACCGTCGGCCTTTATGGCAGCGAGGTGCGGACCGCGCGCAATCAGCGTGACCTCGGCACCAGCGTTCGACAATTGAGCGCCCAAATAGCCGCCAATCGCCCCTGCGCCGTAAATGCAAATTTTCATCTGAAATTACAGTCCCAGTTTTTCAGCCAGACCGATCCGCTGCAGTTTGCCGGTGGCACCTTTGGGGATTTCATCTTTGAACAAGATGGTTCGCGGAACTTTGAAGTCGGCCAGCCGCTGGGCCGCGAAGGCTCTGATTTCAGCGGCCTCGGCTTGGGCGCCCTCACGCAGGACGACGATGGCGCCGACTTCCTCGCCGAGCTTGTCATGGGGGATGGCGAAGGCCACGACCTGCTGCACGGCGGGGTGGTCCATCAGGACTTCATCGACTTCGCGCGGTGAGATTTTTTCGCCGCCGCGATTGATGATTTCCTTCAAACGCCCGGTGATCGAGATATAGCCTTCGTCATCCATCACGCCCTGATCGCCGGTGCGGAACCAGTCGCCGGTGAAGGCTTCTGCATTGGCCGTGTCGTTGTTCTCGTAGCCGCGGGTGACATTGTCGCCGCGAATGACGATCTCGCCGGTCATTCCGGCGTTCAACAAGTTCCCGGTCAAGTCCATGATCGCAACTTCGGGGCCCGCTGCGATACCCACCGTGCCGGCTTTGCGCGCTGCCGGCGGCAAGGGGTTGCAGGCCATCTGATGGGTGGCTTCGGTCATGCCGTAGGCTTCGACGACGGGGCAGCCGAAGGTCGCTTCCAACTCGGCCATCACCTGCGGCGGCAGAGATGAGGAAGACGAACGGATGAAACGCAAAGTTGCCGACGCCACGATGTCTTGATTGCGCGAGGCCCGGGCCAAAATAGCCTGATGCATCGTCGGTACGGCGGTATACCAGTTCGGCTTGGCGTCGGCCAACCAGGAAAACATTTTGAGCGCGTTGAAGCCCGGCGTGCAGTAAATGTTGGCACCGGCGCACAGCGATGACAACACGGCTGCGATCAGGCCATGAATGTGAAACAGCGGCATTATGTTCAAGCAGCGGTCGGTCGGGCTGAGCGACAAGGTCGCGGCGATATTGCCCGCCGAGGCGACCAGATTGCGCTGGCTCAGGGGGACGATCTTGGGCCGTGAGGTCGTGCCGGAAGTATGCAGGATCAAGCCGATGTCGTCGGCCTCGGCCATGCCGCTGGTGGTTGGTGTCGCGGCGGCTTGGGGGGGGATCAGGTCAAAATCACCGGCCGCCATGGCGTCTGTCACATTCAGCACGATGATCGGAATGCCGAGCGCCGAAGCCGCTGCCACCGCCGGGCTTTCGCTGCCGGCCTCGACAACCAGCGCCTTGGCTTTGAGGTCATCGAGATAAAACTTGAACTCGTCTTCACGATAACCGGGATTGAGCGGTGCCGTCGTCGCCGCGCAGGCGATGGCGATAAACGCCGCCGCCATTTCTGGTCCGTTCGGCAAGACAATGGCGACGCGTTCATTGCGGCCAATGCCGAAGTTGTTCAGGGCCTCAACTGTGCGGGTGCACAAATCGCGCAGTCCCTGATGCGATAAGTCCTTGCGATCCGGCGCCGAGAGCGCGATCGCCGTTTTATCAGATACGGCATCCAATAGTTCAAAAACAGTGGCAGCTTTGGTCATAACAAATCCTATAGGTGTTTCGTCGACAAAGCGGCTTATTTGGCCGCGCAATAGCCGAAGCATACAGTCCGCGACATCAGTATCCAGTCATTTTGCTGGGTCGGGTCGCCGGGCCGGGTCGCGGGGCCGAGTGGCCGTGCTGTATTGGCTATCGGTAGGCCACGGCCATTTCTTCAAAGGCCCCGACCAAGGCCCGTCGGCACGGGGCCAGATCGCTATCGCGTCGGCGCACAAGACTGACGTCGGCGCGCCGGGTGGCGCCATATTTCATGTCCAGGGGCACGAGATTGCCTTGTTCGAGGTCGTGGGCAATCGCATGTCGGGGGATCCAGGCGAACCCGGCACCGGCCCGCATGGCCTCCAGCGAGGCGGAATGTGTGGAAAAGGACCAGCGCTGCTCGGCTTCCAGCCAGCCCGCGTCGTAGTCGCTTTTGCCGGAATCCCGGACCACCAACTGGCGGTGCGCCCGCAGATCGTCATAATCGATCGGGCGCTTGAGGGCGTGCAGGGGATGATCGCGATGGGTCGTGGCGACAAATTCGACCTGAAACAATGGCGTGCCGACGAAGCCAAGGGGCACGACGGCGGAAATGGCGAAATCGGCCGTTCCGTCGAGTAAGGCCTCGTGGGTGCCGGACAAAACGGTTTCATGGACGCTGACACGGGTTTGGGGCGCGGTTTCGGCGAATTTGCGTAAACCCTCGATGACAAAGCTCTTGGGCACAATGGAATCGACCGCGACGTTTAATTCGGCGTCATAACCCTCAACCATTATCGCCGCCAACGCCTCCAGGGCGTGAGCGTCCTTCAACAGCCGTTCCGCGCGTCGCAGCAAGGCGCTGCCCGCCTCGGTCAATGTTGCCTTGCGCCCGTCTTTTTGAAAAAGCTGGATTCCCAGACGCTGGGACAGCTCGTTGACGGCGTGGCTGATGGTCGATTGGCTTTTGTGAAGTTGCTGGGCGGCCTGGGCGAAGCCGCCGCACTGCGACACCGCAATGGCGCAGCGCCACTGCGCTAGTGTTGTGGTGCCGCCCAAATGCGCCAGCGTCGGGGTGCCGCCCAGCGTGGAAATATCACTCATTTGACAATTATATCGAAAAAATCGATTTAATATATCTAAAAATACCAATTTTAAATCGGAAAAATAGACCTAAATGAAGGAAGTCAATCAAAACTCATGACTGGAGGACCTTCCTGTGACCCAACTTTTGCATATCGAGACGAGTATTTTTGGCCCAAACGGCCAATCTGCGCAGCTGGCTGAAAGGTTTCTGGCGCGCTGGCGCAGCTTTCACCCTGAGACTCTGGTGACGACACGCGATCTGGCGGCCAAACCCATTCCGCATCTGGATGGCACCGCGATTTCCGGTTTCATGAGCGTAGCGACCGAGCGCACCTCGGCGCAAACGATTGCCACAGAAAGGTCCGATACTTTGATCGCGGAAGTCCGGGCGGCGGATGTGATCGTGATCGGCATGCCGTTGTACAATTTGGGTGTTCCGTCGACCTTCAAGAGCTGGATCGACCATATCGCCCGCGCCGGTGAAACCTTCCGCTACACCGAGTCCGGCCCCGAGGGCTTATTGACCGGCAAAAAGGTCTATGTGATGTCGGCGCGCGGCGGTGTCTACCAAGACACGGCCTTTGACACGCAAACGCCTTATATCCGCAATATTTTGGGTTTGATGGGGATCACGGACGTCACCTTTGTCAATGCGGAGGGTCTGGCGATGGGGGATGACGCCAAAGCTGCGGCCATCGCTGCCGCCCACGCGCGCATCGACGAACTTTTACCGGTAAACAGCTAGGCCACCCTCAATTCACGACAATGACCGCCTCAGGAATCCTTCGGTGGTCTAACTCGGTGGTCTAACTCGGTGGTCTAACTCGGTGGTCTAACTCGGTGGTCTGACAAAGGGCGTCATGCGCGACAGTATGACGTCCTTGTCGATCAGCCAGTGTTTCAAAGCTGCGCCGAGGTGGCCCAGGACGAGCAGGGCCAGCAGGAAGAACCCGATGCCGTGCAGAACATGAAAAATGCCTGTGACCGCGGCATCCGAGGGCACCAGGGATGTCAGGTTGATCAAGCCGAAGGGCGATACCGTGGTCGTGACGTGCGTCGCCGCGTGGATCAGGCCGACAATTGGCTGAAATATCATCAGCGCATAAATCGCATGAACGACGGCCTTGGCGATTTTTTGCTGACGTGGCGACATGGAAGGCGGATAGGGCGGTGCCGGGTGACGTCGACGCCACCACAGTCGCACGACGACCAGAAACAGAAGGATCAATCCGATGCCGCTGTGAGCCTTCAGCGGTTCGGCGCGCGCCTGCGGGGTCAAATCTTCCAGGCCCAAACCGCCGAACATCATCAGCAGAATCAGGATGGCCATAATCCAGTGCAGGCTGCGGGCGACAATATCAAATCGCTGAGTTTCCATCCGGCCTAGATACTTCGTGCGCGACGTTATTTCGAAAAAGTATCGGCGTAGTCGTCGCGTAACTGCTTTTTCTGGACTTTGCCCATCGCGTTGCGGGGCAGGGCATCGACGACAAATACCCGCTTGGGCCGCTTGAAAGCGGCCAGTTTGTCGGTAAGGGCGGCGATCACATCATCCTCCGATATAGCTGGCCCTGCGGGGTCCAGCGTGATGACCGCCGATACGGCCTCGCCAAAGTCGGGATGGTCGAGGCCAATAACCGCCGATTCGCCGACACCGGGGAGCCCGTCGATCAGGCTTTCGATCTCTTTGGGGTAGACATTCAGACCCCCGGAAATGATCAAATCCTTGGCCCGCCCGACAATTGCCACCCGGCCGTCTGCAGCCATCGTCGCGATGTCGCCGGTGACAAACCAGCCGTCATTGCGAAATTCCTCTGCGGTTTTCTCCGGCATCCGCCAGTAGCCCTTGAATACATTGGGCCCGACAATTTCCAGCACGCCGATTTCGCCCGCCGGCAGGATCTTTCCATCGTCGCCGGCGACGCGGGTTTGAACGTCCGGCAGGGCATAGCCGACGGTGGCGGCGACGCGCTCGCCGTCATAGGGGTTGGATGTGATCATGCCGGCTTCGGTCATGCCGTAGCGCTCCAGAATGGTGTGACCGCTACGGGCTTCGAACTCGGTGAAGGTTTCCGCCAGCATTGGTGCCGACCCGGAGACGAACAGGCGCATATGGGCACACACCGTCTGATCGAAATCAGGCGTCTGCAACAGTCGGGTGTAGAACGTCGGCACTCCCATGAAAACGCTCGATCGAGGCAGGCGCTCCAGGACGGCGTCGAGATCGAACTTCGGCAAAAACAGAATGCGACTGGCATTCAACAGGGCGCAATGCAGGGCGACAAAAAGGCCGTGAACATGAAAGATCGGCAGGGCATGCAATAGAACATCGCCGGGCACAAAGCCCCAGATCTTGTGCAGCGCCAGGGCATTCGTGCTGAGGTTAGCATGGCTCAGCATGGCACCTTTCGAACGCCCTGTGGTGCCCGATGTATAAAGGATCGCGGCCAGATCATCACCCTCGCGCGCGACCGTTGCGTGCTCTGCCGAGGCGGCGTCGGCGGCCTGGGAGAATGTGCCCGCACCTTGATTGTCGAGGCTCAGGACGTGCGCCGTGCCGTGCTTGGCGGCGAGGTCTTCGAAGGCACCCAGAGCAGCGGGATCGCAGACCGCCACTGTCGGTTCGGCATCTCCCATGAAATAATCGACTTCGGCGGCGGTGTAGGCGGTATTGAGCGGCAAATAAACGGCACCGGCGCGCAGGCAACCCAGATACAGGAGAACCGCCGTCACCGATTTGCCAGCCTGAACCATGACGCGGTCGCCGGGTTGGACGCCGTGCTGTATCAGCGTATTGGCCATTCGCGCCGCGCCGGCATCCAAATCGCCATAGCTGATTTCACCGCCATCGGACGTCTCAATCGCGGTTTGGCCAAGGTCGGTGGGAAAGTGGGCGCGTAACAGCGCATAGAGGTTCTGGTTCATAGCGCGCAAGAATAGTCATTCCGGCGCAACGTTCCAGCGCCAACTTCGATTTTTTTTCACATAATTTTAATTTATTGAATTGATCGAAAGCGACGTTCCGCGTCTCATACACCCTTTGTCCGTAAATATGAGGATACCCATGTCGAGTGCAGCGCACCTTGAGTTCGAATTCGTAACGTCGACCGGAACGACAACCCGCCAGATCCAGATCAGCGACGCCGTGGTTGGCGGCTGGACCGGTCGGGATGCCGCCGCTTTGCAGGCTCATATCGATGAGCTGGCCGAACTTGGCGTGCCCGGACCGGCCGAGGTGCCGATGTTCTATCGGGTATCCGCAGCGCATTTAACGACGGCGGATGCAATACAGGTCGTCGGTCCCGATACCAGCGGTGAAGTCGAATACTTTGTCGTTGCCGTTGACGGCGACCTTTGGCTCGGTACGGCTTCCGAACACACGGACCGCAAAGCCGAAATGCAGGGTATTACCCTGGCCAAACAACTCTGCGAAAAACCGTTGTCGTCGCAGATGTGGCCGGTATCCGAGGTCGCCGGGCATTGGGATCAGTTGATTCTGCGCGCCTGGATTTTCGAAAACGGGGCGCGCGTGCTCTATCAGGAAGGGCCTTTGTCAGAGATGCGCCACGTCGACGAGTTGATTGAACGCTACACCACGGGGACGACCCAAGCGCCGGGACCACTGAAAGACGGCACACTGATGTTCGGCGGTACCTTGGCCGCGATTGGTGGCGTGCGACCGGCGTCACGGTTTGAATTCGAGATCGAAGATCCGGTTTTGGACCGGCGCATCTCGCACGGCTACGACATTCAAGTCCTGCCCAACAACGGATAAGACGGGACGCACAGGATCCGGGTTGTTGCGTAAAATTGTAAAACATATTTAGTGATTCAATTTATGGCTTTCAGTCAGAGAAATCCGTCTATAGTCCTTCCATAAACCAAGTAAATATGGTTTGGCCTCTTGGAGGGCACGGTTTGCATCAGTCCATTTCTAGCGCAACAAAGTTCATTCCGGTCGTCATATTGGCGCTGCTGCTATCGGGCTGCGGTGGCGGTGGTGGCAGCTCCAGTTCCAGCTCCAGCTCCAGTTCCTTTAATACTACGGAATTCCAGGCGAACTATGGTCTGGCCTCGATTAACGCGCTCACGGCCTACGACAATTCGGCCACGGGAAGCGGCATCACCGTTGCCGTTATCGATACCGGCATCGATCTGACCCACACCGACCTGACCGGCAATACCAGCGCCAGCAGTGCTTCGGTGGGCACGATCTCGTCCAGTGTTCAGGATACCGACGGTCATGGCACTTCCGTGGCCGGCGTCATCGCCGCGACGCGAAATTCGACGGGCACACACGGTGTCGCTTTCAGCTCAACGCTGTTGGCCGTTAAAATGAGTGAAGATGGTAGCGCGACGAACGCAGATGCGGCGGCTGCATTTGACTATGCCATCGCGCAAAACGCCAAGATCATCAATTACAGCTTTGGCGCGGCGACGTTCAACAGCACCCTTGCTGACGCCGTGCAACGCGCCGTGGATGCAGGTATTATCGTTGTTGCCGCCTCCGGCAACGACGGCAACAGTGAAGCGGATCATATTGCACGACTAGCTAACTGTGGAGGCGCGTCGAACTGCGCGGCCTTCGGTTCCTTTGATGCCAAGGGTTTGATGATCGCAGTCGGTGCCACGGATTCGTCCAACGCCATAGCTTCCTTCAGTAATCTCGCCGGTGATACCAGCAGCGCTTTTTTAGTGGCGCCCGGTGTCAGTATCGTGACGACCGCGAACGGCGGCGGTACGACGACGATCAGCGGGACATCGTTTTCGACGCCTCATGTGTCCGGTGCCGTGGCGCTGATCCTGCAGCGATTCCCGTCACTGACGGCGGCCCAGGTGGTTAGTTTATTGTTGTCGTCGGCGACCGATCTCGGCACGACGGGGACCGACACGACCTTTGGCCGGGGACTTTTGAACCTGCAGGCGGCATTTTCCGCTCAAGGTGTGTCCTCGATCCCGACTTCGGCCAGCGTATCGGGAAGTTCCAAACCGCTGACAAGCACGAAATTGCTTCTCGGCAGCGCCTTTGGAAATGCGCTCTCGGGTCAGAGCTTTCTCGCCGAGGCGATTATACTTGATGCCTACCAACGCGCTTATCATGTCGATCTGCGCGACCGAATTGTCTCGGGAACCGCGTCGCTCAACGCCATGTCATTTCTTGAAGCCGACGACACCGAAGTTGTCGAGGCGCCCATGCCGAAAGGGATGTCGCTTCGCTTTGACATCGCCACGGCCGACCGGGACCGGCTAAGCGATGCCGAAATGGGTTTCGCGCACCATCGCCAAGGTGACCTGACGCCTGCCGAGAGAATTGGCGCTTTGCGGTTCTCCGCTGAGCTCAGTCCCCAGACGCGGGCGCAAGTCGCGATGCGTTCATCGCCGCTATCCTTGCAAACAGAGACATTGGCGTCGGGCAGCGCGGCGTCGGGCTTGTTCTTCAACACTGGCTGGACGGCCAGTCCGCAGTTATCGATGCTGGGACGGGGTGCCAGTCTGTCGCTGACCAATGATCTGGATCAGAACACCCTGGTGAATATCGGCTTTCATCAGTCGACGGGTGCAGAGGGTTCGCAAAGTGGTCGGGGCTATCTGGGCCAGGCTCACCTTGGTCATGCCTTTGACAACGGGGTGCGGCTGGGCCTGGGGGCCGGGTCTGTCGCCGAGGCGGACGCCTTGTTTCGCTCGACGGCCAGCGGCGCTTTCGGTCAGACGGCAGACAATCAGAGCCAGTACTATTCTGTTTCGACCACGGTCCCGCTATATGCTGACCTTGATCTGTTCGCCGGCTATACCGAAGCGACGGCCAAACCATCCTTCACCGGAGACAGCCTTCTCGGGAATTGGAGCCGGGTCCGGGCCAATGCCTTTACCGCCGGCATTGCCAAACAATCGGCGTTCGCCGCAGGGGATCGACTGGGCCTGAGCATCGGGCAGCCCTTGCGGGTACATCGCTCGTCGGCGGATTTGACACTGCCGGTGGGACGCGACCTGGCGGGAAATGTAATTCAGGAGACCAGGCGGGTTGATCTGACGCCGAGCGGCCGCCAAATCGATGTACAATTGGCCTATCAAGGGAGGCTGGGCTCGTCTTATTTACGCTCCTTCGCGATGCTCAGCCTGCAGCCCGGTCATGATCGCGAGGCCGAGCCCGAGACGGCGGTCGGCATCAAATGGGGGATCAAGTTTTGAACAAATTTGCCTTGCACCTCGGCGTCGCCCTGATTTTCGTTATCGCGCTCAGCGCCTGCCTGCAGGAGAGCAAAATGTCCAAGCCCCTGCCGCCCGGCGTTCCGGAAAATGCCATCCACGTCAAAGACGATCTTTATATGGTGCCGATCAAGCCCGACAACTCCGGCTGCATGATGTACCGCGCTCATTCGCCAAAAGGCCCGACCGTTGCGGCGATATTTTACCGCGCGGCGGACGGCGCCTTCGTGATGGACAAAAGCAAGTCCGCTTGCGACTGATTGCCCTGGCCTCGAATTCGCGCCACAATCGCCCCTCGCAATCTTCAGGTTCAGCGTCGAGAAAGTGGGTTGATATGGATTTCGCCGAAGTGATCAAAAGGTTGGCCGCCACTGCCTCAGCCGGCGAAGGTGCCGAGATGGCGGCTTTGTTTGCTGAAGACGGCGTCTATCACGATTGCTTCTACGGCAGTTTCACGGGACGTGAAGCGATCCAGGATATGATCGAAAACTATTTTCACCGCGACGCCGAGGACTTTATCTGGGACATGCATGACGCGGTCAGTGGCCATGACGGCAGCGGCAGCGGCGGCGGCATCGGCTATGCCCGCTATGTTTTCAGCTATCGATCAAAGCTGGCGGACTATGCTGGCAATCTTGGTATGTTCGAGGGCGTTGCTATCGTGCGCTATAACGAAGCCGGGGAAATCACCGACTACCGCGAAGTGGCCGAAACGGGGGCCGGGCTGTCAGCGCTTGGCTTTGCGCCCGAACGTATCGCCAAGTTTATGGCCCGCGAAGCGAAAGCCCTGCAGTCGCGCGACGAATCCGCGGCCCACGTTCGCCGCTAGACTTTATCTCATTTAATCATCAAATCGACCAAGGAGAGAGCTTTGAGCGACCTTATTTCAAGTGAAATCAATGACGGCATCCATGTCGTCCGGATTAACCGGCCGGAGAAGAAAAATGCCCTGACCAGCGAAATGTATGCCGCTCTGGCGGATGCCGTGGTCAGCGCGGACGAGAACCCCGAGGTCCGCGTGCTGGTGATTACCGGCAGTGGCGATGCCTTCACGTCGGGCAACGATCTGAACGACTTTTTGCAAAACCCGCCGAGCGGTGAGGACAGTCCGGTCTGGCGCTTTATCTACGGGATCGCCTCGACGACGACGCCGCTGATCGCCGCTGTCAACGGCATGGCGGTCGGCATCGGCACGACGATGCTGCTGCACGCCGATTTCGTTTATGCCTCGGAGGCCGCGCGCTTTCATCTGCCGTTTATTAATCTGGCGCTGGTGCCTGAAGCCGCTTCGAGTTTGCTGCTGCCGCGCGTTGCGGGGTATCGTCAGGCCGCCGAACTGCTGATGCTGGGGGAGCCCTTTGACGCCGATACGGCGATGGATGCGGGGATCGTCACGGCGATTGTGCCGGCCGAGGACGTGATGGCAATGGCGATGGAAACCGCGGCCAAGCTGGCGGCCAAACCACCGAGCGCGCTGCGCCAAACCAAAGCCCTGATGCGGGGCAGTGACCGCACCGTGGCCGAGCGCCTCAAAGCGGAAAGTGCGGTGTTCAGCACTTGTTTAACGTCGCCCGAGGCCAAGGAAGCGATGACCGCGTTTTTTGAAAAGCGCGCCCCCGATTTTTCGAAGTTTAATTAGGAATTTTTAATGTCAGAAACTATTCGCTATTTCGCGTCACTGGCCTCGCCCTGGACGTATCTGGGACATCGCCGGCTCTACGATCTCGCGGATCGCTACGGGGCCAGCGTTATCTGCAAGCCTGTCAACTTCGGCGAAATATTTTCCATCTCTGGCGGATTGCCGTTAGGGCAGCGCGCCCAGCAACGCCAGGATTACCGTCTCGGCGATCTGGCGCGCTGGCGCGATCATTTGGGGGTGGCGCTGAACCTCCAGCCCAAATTCTTCCCGGCCGCCGAATTGACTGCGGCCCGCATGGTGACCGCGCTGGGACTTCAGGGTGGCGATACCGGCGGGCTGGCGGGCGCGGTTTTGCAAGCCGTCTGGGCAGAGGAGAAGAATATCGCCGACGAGGCTGTGCTGCAGGACCTGGCGAATGGCTGCGGTCTGGATGGTCCCGGCTTATTGGCGGCGGTTGAACAGGCTGAGACCATTGCCGCGCATGAAGAGAATACCGCAGAAGCCATTGAACTCGGCGTGTTCGGGGCACCGACCTATGTGCTCAATGGTGAACTGTTCTGGGGGCAGGACCGTCTTGAATTACTGGATCGCGCGTTGACGCTTCGCAACTCTTAGTCCGGAAACCGCTGCCGGGTGCGATTGGCGAAAGCGACCAGCGACAGCATTACCGGGACTTCAACCAGCACGCCAACCACCGTCGCCAAGGCGGCACCCGAGTTCAAGCCGAACAGGCTGATGGCGACGGCGACGGCGAGCTCAAAAAAATTCGAGGTCCCGATTAGCGCTGCCGGCGCGGCGACAGAAAAGGGAACGCGCCAAAGCCAGGCCCAGCCGTAGGCGATGGCGAAAATGCCATAGCTTTGAATGATCAGCGGCACCGCGATCAGCGCGATCACCAGTGGTTGAGCAATAATCGTTTCACCCTGAAAGCCGAATAAAAGCGTTACCGTCGCTAACAGGCCGACGACCGACATTGATTTCAGACGTCCTGTGAAGGCGGCAATCGCGGCTTCGCCGCCGCGCGCGATCAGCCCGCGTCGGGTCAAGAAACCGGCGGCCAATGGCACAACGACATAAAGCACGACCGACAGAATCAGGGTTGACCAGGGCACGGAGATATCGGTGACGCCGAGCAGGAATGCGACCAATGGTGCGAAGGCGAACACCATGATCAGATCGTTCACAGAAACTTGTACCAGCGTGTAGGTGGCATCACCGCGGGTCATATGGCTCCAGACGAAAACCATGGCGGTGCAAGGGGCCGCGCCCAACAGGATCAGGCCGGCGATATAGGACGAAGCCTCCTGCGGATCGATCCACGCGGCGAACAGGTGCTCGAAAAACAAGACGCCCAGCAGGACCATCGAGAACGGTTTGATCAACCAGTTCACAACCAGGGTGATGATCATGCCCTTGGGTCGGTCGCCAATGTGGCTGAGACTGGCGAAATCGACGTTGACCATCATCGGGTAGATCATCACCCAGATCAGAATTGCGACAACAAAGTTGACGTGCGCGAATTCAAGCGCGGCGACTTGGGTAAAGAGGCCAGGTGCCGCATTCCCCAACAAAAGTCCGGCGAGAATGGAAAGGCCGACCCACAGTGTCAGGCCACGTTCAAATAGTCCCATAGATCAGATTATCTTTCCGCAGAGTGATTTTTAAGCGTGACTTTTCGAGCGTGATTTTTCGATGTGCTTCAGGATCGGGCCAATTTCGCTAAGATTGGACACAAAATTCGCGAATCCGATCTGCCGTCTCCGTTCGATATCGATATTTGTATTCGTGGGGGTGGCGCTGATGACAATGACCTTTGTACTGGATGTTGCCGGGATAGACATCATCAAATTGAAGGGCTCGCCGAGTTTGGTGTATCCGACCATCTGTCAAGGCAGGGTTTAGGCGTAGATACCGTGGCGAATAGTGCACCTTTTCGTGAAATCTTGTTGACTCCCTCTGTGGCAGGCAGGAACATCACTCCCAATCGGAACAAAGGGTTATTTTTGTTGCCGTGAATGCTTCATCGAAGCATGCGATCGTAATTAAGTCTGAAGTCGGCATCAGAACCGATGGAGGGACACAATGGGAGGAAGACAATTATGAAACTTCGGACTTTTGTTGCCGGGGTGGCCGGGCTCGTGTTGAGCGCCGCCGTCACTATGCCGGTACAGGCCAAGGAAATGAAGTTCGCCTTTCAAGGCACTTTGAATTCATTTGACCCTTACAATCTGAACGAAACATTTCATCTCGGAACGCACGGCAACATCTACGAAGGTCTGGTCCGCCGCGGTGCCGATATGGTGATCGAACCGGCGCTGGCGACCAGCTGGGAAATCCTGGAACCCACGCGTTGGCGGTTCCATTTGCGCAAAGGCGTGAAGTTTCACAACGGTAACGCTTTCAATGCTGATGACGTGATCTTCTCCGCGACTCGCGTGCGGGCCGAGGGTTCAGATCTCAGAACACGCATTGGTGCCGATGCCAAAGTGGTCAAAGTCGATGATTACACGGTCGATTTTATTACCTCTAAACCCAATCCCATTTTGCACTTTGAATGGGGCACCTGGTACATCATGGACAAGGAATGGGCCGAGGAGAACAAAGCCGTCAGCCCGCAAAATGTCGGTGGGACCGAAGAAAACTATGCCACGCGCCATGCCAACGGCACCGGCCCCTTCATCCTTGAAAGCCACGAATCGGGTGTTAAATCGACTTTCTCGGTCAATCCCAACTGGTGGGACAATGCCAACAAAGAGCACAACCTTACCAAAGTTACCTTTACACCGATCGGTAAAGATGCAACGCGCGTAGCAGCGCTTCTGTCGGGTCAGATTGACATGGCCTATCCGGTTTCGGTTCAGGATCAGGCCCGCGTTTCGAGCAACGCCGGTACATCGATGCTGGTTGGTCCGGAAATGCGGACCATCTTCCTCGGCATGGATCAACATTCAGATGAACTGCTGCATTCCAGCGTCAAGGGCAAGAACCCGTTCAAGGACAAACGTGTCCGCGCGGCGTTCTTTCATGCCATCGACATCAACGCCATCAAAAAGAAAGTGATGCGGGGCAACAGTGAGCCTTCATCGTTGATGATCGCACCGGGCCTGACCTCTTTGAGTGCGACGCACTTCAAGCGCTTGGCCTATGATCCGGCTAAATCCAAGAGCCTGTTGTCCGATGCCGGTTATGGCAGCGGCTTTGAGGTCGGCATGGATTGCCCGAACGACCGCTACGTCAACGACGAAGCGATCTGCACGGCGGTCGTTTCAATGCTGGCCAAAGTTGGCATCAAGGTGAACTTGCTGGCCCAACCCAAAGCCAAGTACTTCCCGAAGATTCTGGCACCGAACCTCGACGTCAGCTTCTATCTGCTGGGTTGGACGCCGGGGAGCCTGGATTCCTGGAACGTGCTGCACAATCTGCACGGTTGCCCGAACCTGGTTGACGGTGGTCCGGTCTGGAAGAAGGAAGACCGTAACAAGATCAGCCGCGGCAAGTTCAACATCGGCGGTTATTGCAACCCCGAAGTCGACAAGCTGACCGCCAAGATCCTGAGCGAAACGGACACCAAGAAACGTGACGACATGATCGAAAAAGCCTGGGGTATGACCATCGACGATATCTCGCATATCCCGCTGCACCAGCAGGCCTTGTCCTGGGGTGTCGGCAGCAAGATTAAGTCTCTGGCCCAACGCCCGGACAACCAGTTCGCCTGGCGTCATGTGGTGATGAAGTAATCCGGACTTATCCAATCCGGAATGGGACCCGGTCTCCGATTTTCTCGGAGGCCGGGTTTCGTGATTTTGCCGTTTTCAATTTTCTTTAATTTCAGGTGAATGGCGCCCCATGATCGCGCTCATTATTCGACGCTCAATCCAGTCCGTTGTTGTCATGCTGGTCGTGGCACTGCTTGCCTTTACGATGTTTCGTTATGTCGGTGACCCGGTGGCCATGTTGGTCGGCCAGGAAACATCGCTTGTGGAACGCGCGGCATTGCGAGACAAGCTTGGCCTCAATGACGCCATTCCAGTTCAGTTCGCCCGCTTCGTTGTGAACACGGCGCAGGGTGAATTCGGTATTTCCTATCAGATCGGCCGGCCAGTTGCCGAATTGCTCAGCGAGCGTCTGCCGGCGACATTGGAGCTTTCGTTTATCGCGGCACTTTTCGCCCTGTTTATCGGTATCCCGATGGGGGTCTTTACCGCCCTTTATCCTAAGAAATGGCTGAGCAGTGCGTTTCTGACATTGTCTCTGGTGGGCATATCGCTACCGACATTTTTGATCGGTATTCTGCTCATCCTGTTCTTTGGTGTCATGCTCGGCTGGCTGCCGACATTTGGTCGTGGTGAAGTGGTCAATTTCGGCGGTTGGACCAGCGGCATGTTTACGGCCAGTGGCTGGAAATCTCTGCTGATGCCGGCATTTACGCTCGGCATGTTTCAGTTGACCCTGATCATGCGTCTGGTGCGCTCGGAAATGCTCGAAGTCTTGTTGACTGACTACATTAAATTTGCCCGTGCCCGCGGGCTTTCCAACAGGGCCGTGAATTTCGGCCATGCCCTGAAAAACACGCTGGTGCCGGTGATCACGATCACCGGCCTGCAAATCGGCTCGCTTATCGCTTTCGCCATTATTACCGAACAAGTGTTTCAGTGGCCCGGCATGGGTTTGTTGTTCATTCAGGCGATCAGTACGGTCGACATCCCGGTCATGTCCGCTTATCTGGTGTTGATTGCGGCATTTTTTGTCGTGATCAATCTGATTGTCGACATCCTCTACCATGTTGTTGACCCGCGATTGCGGGCCGAAGCCGGCAAGGGACACGGTTAGGCTCATGAACCTTTACACCCGTTTTTCGGATTCGGTGGAGCGTTTTTTCGACGGCGACATCTGGTATAGCTTTAAGCAATCAAAAGTCACGATGGTTGCCGCGGTTGTCACGGTCGTGTTGATGTTATCGGCCGTATTCGCCCCGATATTGTCGCTGCAAAATCCTTTCGATCCGGCGGCGCTGAATTTGATGGATGCCTTTACGCCGCCGGTCTGGGGCGAAGAGGGCTCTTGGCGCTTTCCCTTTGGCTCGGACAATCAGGGCCGCGACCTCTATTCGGCGATCCTCTATGGCAGTCGGCTGTCGCTGCTGATCGGTTTTTCCAGCGTCATCTTCGCCATGTTGCTGGGCGTGACGCTGGGCCTGATCGCGGGCTATGTCGGCGGCACCACCGATGCCGTTATTATGCGCATTGCCGATGTTCAAATCAGTTTTCCCAGCATCCTGATCGCTCTGCTGATCGACGGTGTGGCCCGCGCTGTGATGCCGGGAGAACGACACGAAGAGATGGTGGTTTATGTTTTGATCCTGGCCATCGGTTTGTCTCAGTGGGTCAATTTCGCCCGCACCGTGCGGGGCTCGACCATGGTCGAGCGCAACAAGGAATACGTTCAGGCCGCGCGGGTGATCGGCGTATCCAGGCCGCGGATTATGATCCGCCACATCCTGCCCAATGTGATCGGGCCGGTATTGGTGATCGCGACAATCAGTTTGGCCGTAGCCGTTCTGACCGAAGCGACCTTGAGCTTCCTTGGTGTTGGCGTGCCGCCGACCGAACCTTCGTTAGGCACCTTGATCCGCATCGGTCAGGACTTCCTGTTTTCCGGGGAGTGGTGGATCGTCATTTTCCCCGGCGCCATGCTGGGCTTACTCATTCTTGCCGTGAATTTGCTGGGCGACTGGCTGCGCGACGCTCTAAATCCCAAGTTAAGGTAACCCGGTGAACCAATCAGATACACAGCCATTGCTCGAAGTTCGGGATTTGCGCGTCGAATTTCCAACCCGACGGGGCACCCTGGTTGCCGTCGATGGTATCTCGTTGCAGATCGCACCCGGCGAAGTGCTGGGCGTTGTCGGTGAATCGGGGGCCGGAAAATCCATGACCGGCAATGCGGTTATCGGATTATTACCGCCGCCAGGGCGAATTTCCGACGGCGAAATTCTGCTCGAAGGCAAGCGCATCGACAATCTGCCTTACGAGGAGATGCGCAAGATCAGGGGACGGCGTATTGGCGCTATTTTCCAAGACCCGCTGACCAGTCTCAATCCGCTTTATACGGTCGGGAAGCAGTTGACGGAAACCATCTTGACGCACCTGCCGGTGACCGAACGACAAGCCAAGGATCGCGCTGTGGCGTTATTGGAAGAGGTCGGCATTCCCAGCGCGCTAGAGCGGATCGACCATTATCCCCATCAGTTTTCGGGCGGCATGCGCCAACGCGTCGTGATCGCGCTGGCGCTCTGTGCCGAGCCGCGCCTGATCATTGCCGACGAGCCAACCACGGCGCTCGATGTTTCGATCCAGGCGCAGATCATCACGCTGATTAAAAAGTTGTGCCGCGAGCACGGCACCGCCGTCATGCTGGTTACCCACGATATGGGCGTGATCGCCGAAACGGCGGATCGGGTGGCGGTGATGTATGCTGGCCGCGTGGCTGAAATCGGCCCCGTTCAGGAGGTCGTCAAGGGCGCCCATCATCCCTATACCCACGGCTTGATGGGCTCGATCCCCAAAATCGGCCACGATGTCGACCGGCTCACTCAAATTGATGGATCAATGCCGCGGCTGACGGAAATTCCCAAAGGCTGCGCCTTTAATCCACGCTGTGGCGATGCCGGGCCGCGATGCTTTGTTGAACGCCCGATATTGGAACCCGTCGGCAATTCGCACGTCGCCTGCTGGAAATATGATCCCGACGGCACGGGCGAAGTCGCAGCGAAGGAGACGGCAAATGTCTGAGGCCGCTCTGCTTAAGGTCGATAACCTGACCCGCTATTTCGACGTCTCACCGCCATTCCTGAACCGTGTTTTGGAAGGTAGTAGCCATCAGATCGTGCGCGCTGTGGACGGCATTAGTTTTGCGGTGCCACGCGGCAAGACCCTATCGCTGGTGGGCGAATCGGGCTGTGGCAAGTCGACCGTTGCTCGTCTGGTGGTCGGGCTCTATACCCCGACCGATGGTGACGTCGAGTTCGAAGGTGTCAATCTGACGACGATTTCAGATCGACGCGCGGAAGCGGAACTACGCGGTCGCATGCAGATGATTTTTCAGGACCCCTACGCCTCGCTGAACCCGCGCATGCGGGTCGCCGACGTGGTGGCCGAGCCGATCCGCCACAAAAAGATGTTTACGACGAACGCGGAAGTTATCGCCCGTGTTGGTGAGATGCTGACCCAGGTGGGGTTGTCGCCGGCGGATGCCGAAAAGTACCCGCATGAATTTTCCGGCGGCCAGCGGCAGCGCATATCGATCGCCCGGGCGCTAGCCGGCAATCCCGAATTCCTGGTTTGTGACGAGCCGACATCGGCGCTCGATGTATCGGTGCAGGCCCAAATTCTCAACTTGATGAAGGATCTGCAACGCGAGTTCGGTTTGACCTATCTGTTCATCAGTCATGATCTCGCCGTTGTCTATCATGTTTCCGATGAGATCGGCGTGATGTACCTGGGACGCATTTGCGAATTGGCCGAGACCAAGGCATTGTTCGCCCGGCCGCGTCATCCCTATACGCGCTTCCTGCTTGATGCCATCCCCGACCTGGAAATGAGCGGGCGGCAACGCATTCCGGTGGCGGGCGAAGTCCCCAGTCCGATCAACCCGCCCAGCGGCTGCACTTTCCATCCGCGCTGTCCCTTCGCCAATGATCGATGCAAATCGGAACGTCCGGAACTTATGCAGGTCGATGGCGCGCAAGTGGCCTGCCATGGCGTTGAGGAAAACCGTCTCGAGCAAGGCATTTAACCCTCCCTAACACACTTACGATTGCGCTCAGGAGTATTGGCAATGGCGATTCTTTTTTCCGGCGGTCTGCTTTTCGACGGCGACGGCGAAATTCTTGAAAATCATGGTGTCCTGGTTGAGGGAGACCGCATCGCGCGGGTCGCACCGGTCGGTGAATTTGAAGGCTTTGCGGACCAGCGCGTCGATACGGCGGGCGCTACGACAATGCCGGGCGTGCAGGATTGCCACGTTCATCTCGTGTATGATGGCGCGCCCGATCCTTCCAGCGCCATGGACAAGTTGTCCGATGCCGAAATCGTCATGCGCGCCCTGGCCAATGCGCAGACAAATTTACGCGGTGGGATCACTTCAGTGCGCGACTGCGGCGGTAAGGAATATCTCGAATTCGCGGTGCGGGATTCGCTCAACCGGCGCATCTTTCAGGGGCCGACGATTTGCGCCGCCGGGCGTATGATCTGCATGACCGGCGGTCATGGCAATCGTGTTGGGCGTATCGCCGATGGTTGTGACGAAGTGATCAAGGCCGTGCGTGAACAAATTCACGCGGGCTCCGACTTCGTCAAGATCATGGCCACGGGCGGGGTGATGACGCCGGGCGTCAACCCGGAAGACGCCCATTACAGCGCCGAGGAGATGGCGGCTGGCATCGGTGAGGCGTCACGCTTTCACAAACACACGGCCAGTCATGCTCAGGGCCGCGATGGGATTCTAAACGCCGTCAGGGGCGGTATCGACTCCATCGAACACGGCATTTTCATGGATGATACATGTGTCGAGGAAATGCTGACGCACGGAACCTTTTTGGTGCCGACCATTGCGGCTCTGCGCAATATTCTGGCCAACGCGGACAATGGCATCCCGGCCTATGCCGTCGAAAAGGCGCAGCGTGTCTCGGAAGACCACCGCAAGTCGATTAAAATGTTCCACAAGGCCGGCGGTAAAATCGCGATGGGCACCGATGCCGGCACGCCGTTCAATCTGCACGGCGAAAACGCGCTGGAACTCGAATACATGGTCGAAATGGGATTGTCGCCGAGTGAGGCGCTTATCGCTGGCACTTCGAATGCAGCCGATCTGGTCCGTGAGGCCGAACGGGGCCGCATCAAAGAAGGTGCATTTGCCGACTTGCTGCTGGTTGACGGCAACCCGACCCAGGACATCACCATGGCTGCCCGCAAAGCCAATCATCGTGCAGTGATCAAAAATGGCGAACTGGCCGCAGGGAGTTTGGCCGGCGCTAATCAGGCTTGAGTGATCTCGCCTCAGCGTCGGCGGGCGGTTGCCAGTCCGTATGGCGCCGAAAAGCGATGCACAAGGCCGAAATAAGAACGGCCGCGAACAGAAATGCAAAAATGAGCTGGGCGATGGTGAGCCCGATCATCCAGTGACCCAGCGGGTTCTGCCAGGCGCTACGGCCCGACCGCGCGACGATTGGCTGCATCAGAATGACAAGCTCGCGGGCCAGACGGTCAAGCACGGCGAGCGGCATTGAGGCGATAAAAGTCACCCAAAAAATTCGCCATCCGTTGCCTTGGGTCTCACGCCAGGACTTGGTTAGTCCGGTCCTGCGTTCAACGGAAACCGAGGGAAATATGAACGAGAACCGAATGCCGATAAAAATGCCGACGACAACTAAGGCTCCGGCCAAGAGTAGATATGGCATCGGCAGGTTCTGTGCTTCGGCACCGTAATAGAGTAGCGGCACACGCACCAGCCAAGCCAACAACAACGGGATCGCCACAATCGCGCCGTAGGCCATGAAGCGGATTTCCCGGCGGCCAAAACTAAACTGAAATGGCCATTTTGAATCGCGCTGACCGAGCAAGGCGTAGCGGTGCCAGGCGACCGAAAATACGGTCCAGCCAATCCATTTAAAGGGTTCTTCGAAAACGATGCGCCAGCGGTGATTAAGTTCCCATGCCACGACAATTTCGTTGCCTGTGTATTGAACGGCAAAGGTCAGGAGGATCGGCAGCGTGGCAATGGCGACAAAGGGGCCGAGCCGGCGGAATACAATCGCATAGGACCGCGCGATGGTGCGCCAGACCGGTAATTTCCCGGAACCGGCATACAAATCCTCGGTGATGTCACGCGGTAGTGTCGCTTGATTTGCGTCGTTCATGCCGTCTTCCCAAAAGCGCCCAATCGGCAACATGTGCCCCGGTGCCGTGCTGTTGGACGCTACCATATCGCAGGGTCAGGCTTCAAATCAGCAGAAAAAGCATCCGGGAATCAATGGTTTGGGCACGAATACTTAGAAATATTCAAATCTGGCACGGACTTTGCGACGCTATGGGCAAACCTCAAAAATAGGAGAGACCCGATGAAAGTAGTATTTGAAAACGGCACCGAATATCGCGATTTCCTGGGTGCAGACTTTGACGACATTGCCGGTTACAGCACCAACCGGGAAAACCGTTTTGAACAGGGCGTGCAGGCGCTGACCAATATGGGTGACGATCTTGATCTCGATCTGGACCAGCAGTGGTTCGGCGACGAAGAACTGACCGACCTCGGCCTCATCCGCCACTAGAGCCCTTTACGACGCGGTATTTTTCGCTGGCGTCGGCACATAATGCTCCGGGGGCGCACCGCCGTCCCGCTTGCGTGCTTTGGCCTGATCGGGTGTTTCCATCCATTGCGTTGCTTTCAAGGCCGCTTTGCGGTCAATCGGCCAAGGCTCCAATTCATCCGGCGGCGGGTTCATGCTGGCCGGGTAGGTCGCCATCTTCTGATTCTCCGGCTTGATCACCTTGGTGATATCGATTTCGCGCTCGTTGCTGCCGAACGGCACGACACAGACGCCGTCGACAACCTCCATATCCATCCACCATTTTTTTGCCAGCACGCGCCGTCCGTGGCCCAAAGCGTCGTCAATCCACGTCGCAATCGGCACCATGATCGGTTTGGCCCACAAAAGATGGATGCCGCACCAACTCGCCATGCGTGTCGTCATGGGGCCATCCAGTGTGACGACTTTATTGAGCGGGCAGGTCTTCATGCAGCGCCCGCAGGCCGAGCCTTTCCGATTGGTCAGGCGGTATCGCGCACAGCGTTCGACATCGGGTTTCCAGATTTCATAGCCGTTGAACATGATCTTGTCGCCCCAGGGGATCGCGTCGCAGGGGCATTCACGCGCGCACTTGAAGCAGTTCTGACAGAAATTCTGCAAGCCAAAATCGATCGGTTTGTCGACAAGCAAGGGAAAGTCCGTGGTCAGCACCACCGATTTGAAGCGCGGCCCGACGAAGGGATTGAGAACCAGTTCCCCGATCCGGCTAAGTTCTCCCAATCCCGCTTTCAACACCAACGGTATTTGCAGCACTTCGGAATCGGTGTTGGTTTGCGGACGGGCGGAAATCCCCAAGCGACGTAAGTGTTTGGCCATGACGCCGGCGATCTCGGCACCGCGCAGGTAGCCCCGCATCGACTGGGATCCGGAAATCCAGTCATCGCCGCTGGCACCTTCCATGGTGTCATAGCCCTGATCGATTAACATGACGACGGCATACTTGTGACGCGGTTCAATTTCACTGCCGTCGCCTCGGTGTGAATACCAGGCGTAATCAGGCACTTCGCAGATGCCGGTCAGATCGGCACCGAGAAAATAGGACAGCGACTTGATCGCCTTGGCGTTGGCGACAGGGTCGGCATAAGAAGACGTGTCAACCGCTGCGGCCTCGCCATCCTGATGCTTGTTCAATGCGCCGATCGGGCCCATCAGGCCAGCCCCGAAGGGCGTTTTTAGCGCAAATCTGCTGCGCTCCTTCAGGGTTTTATCTCCGAGGTCGCCTCGCAGCGCCCGGTCGAACATGGCCCCGCGCTTGGGCACCCGGGGCACTTCGTCGTCGAGAATAAGCGTCGTGGTTTGATCGACCCGCTTGACGGTCTCCATCGGGTATTTGCTGGCATGGGAGGGACGCCCGGCTTGGCGGTTGCGCTCGCGGCCCGAGGTTCCGCCGTGCCAGCCGAGCCAATAGCCGAGCCGAAAAGTACGGAGCGCGCTGGGTTTGAGTGGCGCATCCAGTTTCAATTCATATGAAGTTGTGATGGCACCGATGGAGAAACCTTTGCCGATATAGGGATGGTGCAGGCCATCGGGCCGTCGCACCACAAGGCCGGCGAGGACGGCCAGTCGTTCCAGGTCAACCCGACCGGCACCAGGTGCATGTCCCGTCGCCTCGAAGCCCAGTTGCCGTACATGGCCCGAAACCACAGCGGCGATTTCAACGGCATGCAGATCACCGCCTTCGACGACCGCCGGCTTGATCCAGTCGTGGGCGAGATTGTCGGCCTCTGGAATACGGCCGTGCTCGACCAGAAAGACAATCGCGTGGTCGTGGTCTGTCGCGGCCTCTCCGATCCAGGCGGAAGCGGGCATGCGGCAAATGCCGACGCCCGCCGCGTCGAGGAAATAACAGGCACCCTTGACGTCGTTCGTCCGCACCTCGAGATCACTCGGCACCGCCCCGGCAGGTGCCGACTCGCCGTGCAGGAAAGGCTTGAGAAAATCAAAATACTCGGCGATCGACTGGCCTAAAGCGGAAGAACTTTCGCTGCGTGATGGCGGCGCGGACAAGGATGGCGCGTCTTTTTCAGCGTCAGCTGCGGTGCTATCGCGTGCCAACCGTTCCAACGGGAAGGGGCCATGCGAAAAAGGTCGATCTGCGAATTTTGTTCGCCCCAACATTGTTTTCCCGATCGTTATTCTATTTCGGCGCGTTTAGGCGGCGGCGCGACTTTCAGCAGAATCTGATCCAAGGCATCGCCGCTTTCATCCGCCAACGCGGCTTCCCCGATCTGACGTACATCTTGTGCGGAAAAAGAACCCAAATGCTGCACCGCAGGCTCGATGACGGTCTCCAGGATACGCACAAGGTTGGCGCTGCCCCGGCGGTGGGTTTGGCCGTATCCCTTGACCAGACGGGCGCAGGAAATGACGGCCAGCGCCAGCGCCGCCTCATACGCCGCTGCGGCCTGGACGGCGGCCAACCAGCGTTCGATCAGGGCTTGCTCGGCGGCATAGCGATGCCCGCGCCGGCGCCAGCCTTTGAGGCGCGCGACAAAGCGCAGAAGTGCGTAACCCAAGGCGCTTGACGACTTGATGTGCAAACCGATGTTGAAGTCGTCCAGTTTGCCGCGCCGTTCAGCTGATTTGAGGATCGGGCGGGCGATGAAGCCGGGCAGGACCGAACAAAACTCTTCCAGCCCGGGTTTGAGGAAATCGGTGACGACAACGGGCTCGCCGTTCCGGGCGCCGGCCTCTTCGCGAATGCGCTGAAATCTTTCCGGCCTGGTTTTGACGTCGGCGACCCGCACGATGTCTTCAAAGGCCATCCAGTGGCCGAGTGCCCGCGCAGCCTCAATCGTCAGTTCAAAATTCGTCTCCTTGCCGCCATTCGCCGCATCGATTTCTCGAATGGTATCCAGGCGGTCAAGATAGAGACCGGCATAGGCGGCATCTTGGTAGTCGAGCATTCGGGTAACGCCTTCGGTGACCATGGCCAAGGTCGGGCCTGGGTATTCGCGCTCGACCCGTTCGGCCAGCGCACCGGCGGTCAGTTTTCCGGCAACAAAATCCGTTTTGGCCTCTGATGGCGAGCTCTCGGAAGTGCCGGCCGTCGCCATGTCGAAGCCTGCTGCGAAACCCTTAAGATTGGCCTCGACGGCAATACCGCCATCACGAATGACAGCTTCCAGGGTCTCGCGGCTCATCGGCAAACGCCCTGATCCGGCCATCGCGCCGAACAGGACGGCGTTGATGATGCTCCCGGCCTCGCGTGCCGCCTTGCCCATGTCGAACATGATGTTCGAAAGTGCCATCTCCTGCGCTGCCGCTATGATCCGCGCCGCATCGATGCGACCGTCGCCCATCGCCATTTTCTCAATTGTTGCATAGACGCGGTGGGTCGAAGCGACAAGCGTCGTCCGGTCCGGCGTAATAAAGCCGTTCTGAACCGCTCGACCGGCCTCGACCAACTCGGACGCGACCATAATATCGATGTCGCCAGGATTCGGCAGCAGGGTCAGGATCGGGCGGCGACCATCAAGTTCGCTCGTCGGTACCGGGTAGATTTCGACAAAATATGTCGTTGCACCCGTGCGCTGTGCAACGCCGGGTATCGACGTGCTTTGAACCACAAAGCCTTCGCGTTCCGCGGCTGCGACCACCCAACCCGATAGAACGCCACCGCCTTCGCCGCCCAGCGCCGCGATCAGCACACTGACGGTATTTTCCGGTAGCGCCGCAGTCTCCAGCGCGGTCATGCCGCTTCACCGTTCGAGGCCGGAGAAAAGCCGAGCCAGCCCAATAAGCGTTGATTGAGATGGTTAAAAAGGCGATCAATCCGAGAGGCGTTTTGGATCACTTCCGCCTGATAGAACGACGGGCAAAGCACCGCCGCGTGCGCATTTTCGCCGCACAGGCCGCAGCCGACGCAACTCTGGTCGATGTGGGCGACAGGGTCTACCTTCAACGGGTCACCGCTGGGGCGAATGGTCAGCGACGGACAACCGGACATGCGAATGCAGCTGTGATCGCCCGTGCATACCGCGTCATCAATACCAAATCGGGCGCGGACGACGCGCTTGCCATCCGACAAGGCTTTTCGCTCGGCAGGCTTTTTCTTGCGTTGCACCGCCAGCATGCACTCGCCGTCGGCGATGATGACTTTCAACCCGCCTTCTTTGGTCGTCATGGCTTCGGTGATGACCTTGGCGACGTTGGCAACTTCGTAGGTGCGCACGCGTTTGAGCCATTTGACCCCAACCCCTTTCAAGGCTGAGACCAGATCCTGGCCGGTGGGTTCCAGTCGCGCATTTGTACCCGTCGAGGGAATGTGTTGGGCACCGGTGGCTGATGTGTAGCCGTTGTTGAAGATCACCAAAACCGAATCGTCGTGATTGAAAACGGCATTGGCGACGCCACTGGTCAGGCCGTTATGCCAAAACCCGCCGTCACCCATGATGCTGATCACGCGGCGGCCAAAACTCGGCGCGACGCCGGTGGACGAGGCCAGGCCAAGGCCATAGCCCAAAACCGTGTTGCCAATATTAAAAGGCGGCAGCGTCGAAAAGGTGTGACAGCCGATGTCGGCGGAAACATGAAAGGGACCGGTTTTCTTTTCGACCAGTTTCATGGCGCTGAAGACCGGGCGTTCCGGGCAGCCGGTGCAAAAGCCCGGCGGGCGTGGCGGAACGGGCTCGCCCAGCAACTCGGCGGCGCGGGCCTTGTAGCCCGCGATGCGCGAAGCCGTGGCACCAATCGTGCTGGTATCGACACCGCTGGGCAGACTGCCCTCGACGAATTGCGAAATTCCTGCCAGCAGCACTTCTCCGACGTACTCACCAGCCAGCGGCAATAAGCCCTTGCCGACGATGGTTGTGTTGACGTCTGCCTTGCGCAGGATCGCGTGGGCAGCCTCTTCGATGTAGGCGGGTTGGCCTTCCTCGACCATCAAAACCGCCCTTTTCCCCGCGCAGAACGAAACGAACTCGTCGGGAATCAGAGGGTAGGTGACGTTCAGGACATAGATCGGGACTTGGCTGTTGCCGAAAATATCGGCCAGACCGAGTTGTTTGAGGGCGCGCATGACGCCATTAAAATGGCCGCCCTGGACGATAATGCCGATGTCGTCTTTGTCGCCATCAAAGACCTCGTTCAGCTTGTTGTCGCGAATGTACTTGATCGCCGCCGGCAGCCGTTGCTCGATCTTCTGCTTTTCCTGGGCATAGGTCGACGGCGGCAGGCATATGCGTCCGTAATCGAATACCGGATTTTCGATAAACTGACGGCGGGAGAACTGAGGCTCGACGTTATCCTTGGCCTCAAAGCTGCCGTGAACATGGCAGGCTCGAATGCGCAATTCCAACATGACCGGGCTGTTACTGACCTCGGAGAGCTCAAAGCCTTTTTCGACCATATCGACGATTTTGGGCAGATTTGGCCGCGGATCGAGCAGCCAGATCTGCGATTTAGTCGCAAAGGCGTGGCTGCGTTCCTGAATGATCGACGATCCCTCGCCATAATCCTCGCCGATGATGATCAAAGTGCCACCGATGACGCCGGCGGAGGACAGATTGGACAGCGCGTCCGAAGCGACATTTGTGCCGACCGTCGACTTCCAGGTGACTGCGCCGCGCAGAGGGTAGTTGATTGAAGCGCCGAGCATGGCTGCAGCACCGGCTTCGTTGGCGCAGGTCTCCAAATGAACACCCAACTCATCCAGCGTGTCGCGGGCGTCGGCCAAAACATCCATCAAATGCGAAACCGGCGCGCCCTGATAGCCGCCGACATAGCTGACGCCGGACTGTAATAAGCCCTTTGTGACGGCAAGGATGCCTTCGCCATGAAATATTTCTCCGGCACCCAGACGCAGAGACCGGACTTCTTTTTTGAACGAACGTTCCATTCGCAGATTGCTCCAATCAGCATGAAACGATATAAGCCCGTCTCGCCGATAATGTTTGGTTGGCCAACAGTTGCCAATTCTATCGCGCTTCGCCGCAAGGCTCTAGAAAATTTTCGAAATCGGGGCGCTGCCAAGTTGGATGTTTTGCAAACAGAAGCGCTTGCAAAACGCGGGCGAAGCGGAGAAACTCTAAGGCAATCAACGACATGGGCGACGTACCAAGTAAATAGCCGCAATGGCATAAGCTTGTTAACCGTCACCGTGGGAGCACTGTATTGGCCGAAATCACTTACGAAGTATTGGTTCTGCAAGCTGGAAAGTGGACGATTGAATCACGCTACTCACAAGCGGAGCGTGAGGAAGCGATCAACGACGCCAAGTCAATGCACGAGAATCCCCATGTAAAAGCGGTCAAAGTCGTTAAAGAAACCTACGATCCTGCCACTGGTGAGAATTACGATTCGACTGTGTTTTCAACCGAAGCAGCCAAGCCGGCAATTGGCGGGAGGAATTTTGCCGATATGGAGGTGACCGTCGGCACGCCTGACTACGCCGAAATGTCTTTTGGTGCAGGCGGGTTCGGCGATACCGGCCAAGCTGGTGCGTCGGCGAAAGAAGAAAAGGAAAAAAAGAAGTCCAAGCCGATCGGGAAAAACCCCATTGCGATGATTTTTTTGAAAATCCTGTTTATCACGGCCGTTAGCCTGGGTTTCGCTTTTTTCGTCGGATATATTTTTTCCGGCGGCTTGCACAACTAAAGAATGAGAACTCTGACGATGGAAAGGAGGTGCTGATATGGGTATGCAAATGCAATCGATCGTCGTTTTTGTCGGCACCTTTTTGTTTTCCTTCATGTCACTGGCCTACATCTTTATTTCGCCGGTCGAGCGGAAATATCTGAAACACTGGCTGACCAGCGGTGATGATGGTGAGCGAAACACCGAAGCAACCGCCAAGGCAGTCGAAAACGCTAAGAAAGCGGCCGCTGAAAAGGCCAAGAAGGCGGCAGAAGAAAAAATTGCGGCGGAGGCGGAAAAGGCTGCTGCGGAAGACGACGGTTCTCCGCCTGTGCCTGAGGCCCCATCCGAAGATAGTGCCGAAGGCATTATGGCCAAACATGCGCAAGAACATGGCGTTGAAATGCCGCCGGCCGGTTATGGTGCTGACGGCGCGGCGACCGGCGACGATGCGTTGGTCGATATTGACGCCGAGGTCGCTTCTTCCAGGCTTGCCGAAGATGAATACGATGAGGAAATTGTCGAAAAGGAAGGTGCTGTTCGCGCTGCGCCCGAAGAAGTTAAAGATGCCCGCGTCGCCATGATGAAGTTTTTGGAAGGTGCTCTGGCCGGTCTGATGAAGGACGGCCTGCGCCTCGACGGGGTCAACAAATTCGGCTGTCACTTATTTCTTGCCGGAGCCGCCGAGGCGCAGTCGCGCATGCATGACCTGTCGAAAACGCAATTCGTCGGCTTGCTGGAGAAATGTGTGGCGGTATTGGGGACCGATAGAAAGATGGCCCGTCAGTTCGGCAAAAAGTACGAAGAATATTTGCTTGAACCAAAATATTGCGACATGTTCCGCGCTGGCGCCGCCGCGATGGAGCGCTTCAATGAAGATGAAGGCATGAATACGGCGGTGACACTGGCCAGTGCATTGGAATCCTGGAACACGACGACAGATCAGGCTGATGCCGGTAAACCGATGGCTGTCGTCTTCACAGATATCGTCGGATCAACAAGGCTTACTCAAGAGCACGGCGACGCCGCGATGCAGAAAATCGTTCGGGTGCACAACAAGATCGTTCGCGATGAACTTCGTAACTACGCCGGCCTTGAAGTCAAACACACTGGTGACGGCATTATGTCCTCATTCAAAAACGTGGCGAATTCCGTTAGTGCCGCGCTGGCGATGATGAAGAGCATCGACCGCTTCAACGAAGAGGATCGCGATATACCGCTGCAGATCCGCATTGGTATTAATGCTGGTTCGCCGATCCAGGAGGACGGCGATCTTTTCGGCACGACCGTTCAGATTTCGGCGCGGCTTTGCGACAAGGCGGAAGACGGCGGTATCGCCGTTTCAAGCCTGGTCAAGGAATTGTCTGCCGGTGTCGCGGGTGAATTCGAGCCGATGGGCGAAATGGACCTGAAGGGCGTCAATGAAGCGATTCACGTTTTCAGCGTTGTCCCCAAATGACGAATAAAACGCCTTCAGGCCGAAATTTCAGGAACGGTAAGCCGCCGCTCGACTAGGCCCAGAAGGACGGCAAAGATCAATCCGGCGCTTCCTGCCGCCGCCATCAAATATCCCGATGCCTGCCAATGCCCTGTGAGCGCGACAATGGCACCAAACGCCGGCGGGCCCAGAAAACTTCCGATGTTGGCGCAGTTGACGATGACGCCATTTGTCGTCCCCATCAGATCGGGAGAGGGACTGTGCATCGGCGCACCGCCTAAAAGCGTCGGCGGCGCCAGACCCGCGATAAACGAAAAGAACAGCGCCAATCCTATTCGCCCGACATCCGGCACGTCGGCTGAAAAAATGCCCAGCCCACAAAGCCCCATAGCTGCACAGGCGAACGCCGGCAGATACCATCGCTTTACACCGCGTTGAAGTAACCAACCACCGAACCAATTTCCCGGCACGTTGATGCCAACCACCAGCGCCGCCATCAAGGCGGCATCGGCAATCGAAAAGTTCATGGTTTCGGTCAGGAACGTCGGCAGCCAGGCCATCAGCCCGATCCACTGCGTGGCATAGGTCATGAAGCAAAGCCCGAGCAACCACGGGCCCGGTCGGGCCAGAACCAGCGCGATTGAGGCGCGCAGCGGCGCGCGCGCATGCTTCTGTACCGCGGGGGCCAGATCACGGGTCAGCATGTGAAAGACGATGGCGAATAAAAGAACGGCCAGGGCGTTGGCCAGCCACAGCCCGCGCCAACCAACGGGGGCTAGAAACAGCGGGGCAACCGCCATCATAAAGGCCATACCGGAAGGCATGTAAGAGCCCCAAAAGCCAAAAGCCAGGCGTTGGTCTGCGGCTGTCGCCGCCCGGATCAGGATACCAGGGACGCTGACGACAACACCGACAAACCCAATACTTTCGATAAAGCGGGAAAACAGCAGGGTATTGCCGGACTGTGCGAAAGCGCCCAACAGATTCCCCACGACGATAAAACCCATGCAATAAGCGATGGTCCGACGATTGCCGAGGCGATCCGAAATGCCCCCCACCAGAATGCCGACGGTCGCCGCCGTCGCCGCGAGGAAAGAGATCACCCAGCCGGCTTGAACCAGACTGAGATCAAACTCGATGCGCAACAAGCCTAGCGCCGGCGCTACCTTGCCGATCTGCATGGAGGTAACCATGCCGGCAAGCGTACACAGGGCGACGATCGACCAACGCGTTTGTTGTGGCGCGTTCACTTAAAGTCGGTCCAAGACAAAATCGTTAAACCACTTTTCCGGGGTTCATGATTCCATTCGGATCAATCAAATTCTTGATGTCGCGCATCAATTCCAGCGCCGTCGGATCCTTGTAGCGTTTGATGTCTTCGCGCTTGGACTGTCCCAGGCCATGCTCGGCGCTGATCGATCCTCCGAGGCGGTGCACGATGTCATGAATGATGCGATGTATTTCTTTGTTGCGGACCATAAATGCGCCATCGTCCATGCCCAGCGGCTTGGAGAAATTGAAGTGAATATTGCCATCGCCGACATGACCAAAGGCGATTGAACGGACGTCGGGTATCAAAGCCTCAATGGCCGCCGAGCCCTCGGCGATTAACTCCGCAATTTTGGTGATTGGCACGGAAACGTCGTGCTTGACGCTGGCCCCTTCGGGCTTTTGAGCTTCGGGCAGGGATTCACGAAGTCGCCACAATGCCTGTGCCTGGGCCTGGCTTTCGGCGATGACCGCGTCCTCGACGACCAGTTCTTCGTAGCACGTCTCCAGTAAGGCGTCGAAGGCGGGGCGAAATCTGATCTCGCCGCCGGGGGCCGATACTTCCATCAAGACGTACCAGTCGTGCCGGTTTTCAAAGGGATCACGGCAGCCGTCGATGTGTTCGCAGAGGAAGTCAATGGCGATCCGGGGCATGAGTTCAAAAGTTGTGACCGCGTCGCCCACCGTATTGCGCGCCCGGCTCAGGAGATCGACCGCCGCCGCGACGTGCGGCACGGCAACGAATGCCGTCAGCACCTCTCCTGGCTGCGGAAACAACTTCAACGCGGCGGCAGTGATGATGCCTAACGTTCCCTCGGCACCAATGAACAGATTTTTCAGGCTATAGCCGGTGTTGTCCTTGCGCAGGGTCTTAAGGTCGTTCATCCGCCGACCGTCGGGCAGGATAACTTCGAGGCCAAGCGTCAGATCGCGCGCGTTGCCATAGCGCAGAACACCCGTGCCACCGGCGTTGGTCGACAGGTTGCCGCCGATGCGACAGCTGCCTTCCGATCCCAGACTAAGCGGAAACAGGCGGTTGACCTCAGCCGCGGCGGCCTGCACGTCAGCCAGGATGCAGCCGGCTTCGACGATAATGGTGTTGGCGATCGGGTCGACTTCCCGAATGCGGTTGAGACGGCGTAGGCTCAGGATAACTTCATTGCCGTCGCTGATCGGAATTGATGCCCCGACCAAGCTGGTGTTGCCGCCCTGGGGCACCAGTGCCGTGCCGGTCTCATTGCAAATGCTTAAAATCGCTGCGACTTCGTCTGCGTTCGCAGGCTTCATCATCAAGGAACATTTGCCGACATAAATGCCGCGATCTTCGCTGAGGTAGGGCGCGATCTCGGTCGCATCGTCGGTCCAGCCACCGGGGCCGACGGCGGCTTTTAGTCTGCTGATCGCCTCTTCGGATATTGGTTTATCGAGTTCAGTCATATCTCTGCCATTTTCCAGTCATTTTCATTCAGGTCGCGAAGGGCGAGGCGCTGCTGCGCGGCGCAGGCGATCATTGATCGCCCGGCCAATGCCGTGGTCAGGGATCGGCATGACCGCGATGCCAGTGTAGTTGTCCTGATCCAGCGCTCGCAAGTAGTCGAATAAATTAGCTGCGGCTTGGTCCAGGTTGCCGTCCGGGCTGAGGTTCAGGGCAGCATTCAGATTTTCGGGTAACACGGGGCCAAAGGCCAGCACGGCCTCGTCGGGGGTGGCAGTGTGGGCATTCATCCGTACAGCCAGGTTTGGCGCATAGTGGCTTTCCAGCATGCCCGGGGATTTCGGTTGATCAGTGTCGCCGATTTCGGCCAGTTCAATTGGGCCAACGACTTTGCGCAAGTCTTCAATTGTGATGCCGCCGGGACGCAACAGAACCGGTGTCGCGCCATCGACGGCCAGCACCGTTGATTCAACCCCGACCCGGCAGTTGCCGCCGTCCAGAATCAAATCGACGTTGTCGCCCAGGCTTTGGGCGACATGACCAGCGCTCGTGGGACTGACCGCACCGGATCGATTGGCGCTCGGTGCCGCCAGCGGTCGGTCGGTCTCGACCAACAATGACAGCGCCAGTTCGTGATCCGGCACGCGGATGGCGATGCTATCGAGTCCGGCGCTGACCGCTGCGGCGGCAGGGCAATCAGATGTGCGTTTGACGATCAGGGTCAAGGCACCGGGCCAAAAGGCTTGCGCCAGCTTCTCCGCCCGCGCGTCGAACTCGCCCAGCCGTTTGGCCGCCGCGAGATTGGCGACGTGGCAGATCAGCGGATTATACGCAGGTCGTCCTTTGGCCTCGAAGATGGCCGCCACGGCATCCGCATTGGTCGCGTCGGCACCCAAGCCGTAAACGGTTTCGGTGGGGAAGGCGACCAGACCGCCTCGACGCAGGATTGCGGCTGCTTCAAGGATGGAGGTCGCGGATGATGGCAGGGTATGCGGCACGGGCAAGTTCTGGTGAAGTTGATGGGAGAGAGTCAAAATAGGAGCCTCTGTCATCGGACACAATGTCAAATAGCCAAGGGACTTTGCGTCAAATGCTGAGAGACTTCCCGTCAAAAAGGCGTAGGCTGGTCCTTGCGTCTCATAGGACAGGTGCGATATGACGATGTAAATCTTTTCATCATGCAGTTTTCTCGGAGGACCTCATGTCCGAATACGCCGCCCCGTTGCGGGAAATGCGCTTTGTTCTGAACGAAATTGCCGACATCGAAAGTGTAAACGCTCTGCCGGGATATGGCGAGGCGACCCCTGATCTGGTCGATGCCGTTCTTGAGGAGGCCGGCAAACTGGCTGCAGAAGTGCTGGGCCCGTTGAACCGGATCGGTGATGAACAAGGCAGCCGCCTTGAAAATGGTGTCGTTCGTACGCCGGATGGCTTCGCCGAGGCGCACGCCCAATTCGTCGAGGCTGGCTGGGGCGGATTGGCTTTTGATCCCGAATACGGTGGCCAGGGTTTGCCTTGGGCGCTGAGCGTTCCGCTGGGCGAAATGTGGGCGTCGGCCAATATGGCCTACAGCTTGTTGCCGTTGCTGACCCAAGGTGGCATCGATCTCATCCACCATCATGGTAGCGATGAACAGAAACAGACCTATCTCGAAAAACTAATCACCGGTCAATGGTCGGGCACAATGAACCTGACTGAGCCGCAGGCCGGCTCGGACGTCGGCGCGGTCAAAGCCAAGGCCGAACCCCATGCCGACGGCAGCTACCGCATTACCGGCAACAAGATTTTCATCACCTGGGGCGATCATGAACTTGCCGAGAACATCGTTCACCTTGTCCTGGCGCGCCTACCTGATGCGCCCGGCGGCACCAAGGGAATTTCCTGCTTTCTGGTGCCCAAGTATTTGATCAACGAAGATGGCAGCCTGGGCGACCGAAACGATGTCCGCTGTGTCTCGCTGGAGCATAAGCTGGGCATCCATGCCAGCCCCACCGCCGTGCTTTCGTTCGGCGACGAAGGCGGTGCCGTCGGCTATTTAGTCGGCCCTGAAAATGGCGGCATGCGCTGCATGTTTACGATGATGAACAACGCGCGTTTCGGTGTCGGTCTGGAGGGTGTGGCGATTGCCGAACGCGCCTATCAGCAAGCACTGGGTTATGCTCAGGATCGCGTGCAGGGCCGGGCGGTTGGTGGTCCCCAAGGGGCTGCGATTATCCACCATCCGGACGTGCGTCGTATGTTGATGGTGATGAAATCTCTAACGGAAGCCAGTCGCGCTGTGGCTTATTATGTCGGCGCGCAGAACGATATCGCGGCGCATCATGAAGACGAAGCCGTGCGCGCCGCCGCCAACGACCGGGTGGCGCTGTTGACGCCGATTGTTAAAGCCTGGAGCACGGATATCGGCGTTGAAGTCGCGTCGTTGGGCGTGCAAATACACGGCGGCATGGGCTTTATCGAGGAGACCGGTGCGGCCCAGCATTACCGCGATGCGCGGATCGCGCCGATCTATGAAGGCACCAACGGCATTCAGGCGCTGGACCTGGTTGGGCGAAAATTACCGTTGTCCGGTGGCGAGGCTGTCAGCACATTTTTTGCTGATATTGAAGCTGTGGAAGACGAACTGGCGAAGGCTGACGGCGATCAGGCAACGATTGCCCGCGAACTCAAAGCGGCCCGCGAAGCCTTGGTCGAAGCAACAAACTGGTTCACCGGCGGTGGGGTCGAAGACCCGCGCGCGCCGGGGGTTGGGGCGACCAATTATTTGCGCATGTTCGGGTTGGTCAGTGGCGGCTGGGTGATGGGCCGCGCGGCGCTCGCAGCCTCGCGACTTTTGGGCGAAGGTGAGGGCGATGCGGCCTTCCTCGCGGCCAAGATCGCCACGGCACGTTTTTATGCCGAGCAAATGCTGCCCCAAGTCGCCGCATTGCTGGGGCCGGTAACGGCGGGTGCCGATGCGACGTTTGCGATTGACGTCGAACAAATGACGGGATGAACATCGCTTGACGTTAACGTTAACGTCAAGCTAGCATGGTATTCGCTCCGAAAGTGCCTTGGCGCTGTTTGTGGGCGAATTTCTCGCAACTAAAATGACCAGTTTCTTGCAACTAAAATGAAAAGAGTTCCCTTGTCTCTTCCTCTTGAGCCTCAGTCTATCCGATATCCCTTTGACGACACCCTGCCGGAGCCCGGTACCTCCATGGAGGTCGCGCCCGGCTTGCGCTGGGTGCGTATGCCCTTGCCGATGGCGTTGGATCACATCAATCTTTGGCTTGCCGATGATGGCGATAGCTGGTCGATCATCGATACCGGACTGAAGAACACAAAAATCAGCGAACTGTGGGAACAGGTGTTCGAAACCGAACTGGCGGGCAAGCCGGTCAAGCGCATGATCGTCACGCACATGCATCCCGATCATATTGGTCAGGCTGGTTGGCTGGAGGAACGCTGGCAGGCGGAACTGGTGATGACCCGGACGGACTGGATTATGGGCCGCATGCTGTCCATCGATGTGCGGGACGAAACGCCGGAGTTTGTGCTCGATTTTCACCGCGGCATGGACCTGCCCGAAGACAAGATTGAAGAGATGCGCACCCACGGTTACGGTAACTTTGCCAAGGGCGTCCATCCGATCCCGACGCAAATGACCCGTATCGCTGAGGGAGATATCATTCGACTGGGCGGTGCTGACTGGCGCGTGATGATCGGCGAGGGCCACGCACCGGAGCACGCCTGCCTGTACTCTGCGGAATTGGGCGTGTTGCTCGCGGGCGATCAGGTGTTGCCGCGCATCAGCCCGATCATCGGTGTCTATCCGAGTGAGCCTGAGGCCAACCCGCTCGGCGACTACATCCGTTCACTGGGGATATTCCGGGAACTGCCGGAGGATACTTTTGTTTTGCCGGCGCATGGCAAGCCGTTTTATGGCCTGCGGGAACGCATCGACCAACTCGTCGAGCACCATCAGGATCGCTGTGATGCGCTGGTGGCCAACGGCACGACGCCGATGAGCGTCTATGAATCGCTGCCGGTCCTGTTCCGTCGTCCGCTGGAAGGGTCGAACGTGTTTATGGCCATGGCCGAAGCCTTGGCGCATTTCAATCTTTTGCTTCAACAAGGCCGGATGGTGCGCAGTACCGACGGCAATGGAGTCAATCGTTACGCAACTGTAATGCAGGCCGACGCCGACGCCGCGGCCTGAACGGAACGGTCCTTGAAGGGGTTCTGATATGAGTGAGACCATTTTAGTGGACCGCAAGGGCGGTGTGCTGACGCTGACGCTGAATCGGCCGGAGGTATTAAACGCCTTGAACTCGGAATTGGCGGAGGCCTTTGGCGAGGCCACCGAGCAGGCCGAGAACGATGCGGCGGTGCGTTGTGTGGTCCTGAAAGGTGCGGGCAAGCATTTTTGCGCCGGCGGCGATATCAACAGCTTTGCGCCGGCGCTGGAAATGACTCCCGATGAGCGCCGCGCCATGTTCCGTAAATTTATCCATGCCGTTCACCCTGGCATTGTCACCCTGCAACGTATGCCCAAACCCGTCATCGCCAGTGTTCGCGGTGCGGCGGCGGGTTTCGGCTTCAGCCTTGCCGCTGCCTGTGATCTGACCATTGCGGCGGACAACGCGGTCTTCACCTTGGCGTACAGCCTGCTGGGCACCAGCCCGGACGGCTCATCGACTTATTCCCTGCCGCGTTTGGTGGGTAAGAAAAAAGCCATGGAGATCGCCCTGCTGGGGGATCGGTTCGATGCCAACGAGGCGCTGCGTCTGGGTATCGTCAACTGGGTCGTAGCCGAGGCCGAGCTCGAGGCCGAGACCGCGAAACTGGCGGAGCGTCTGGCCAGCGGGCCGACGGTGGCCTACGGCAACGCTAAAGCGCTGATCAATCAATCGATGAGCTCGACCATGGTCGAACAGCTCGAGGCCGAAGTCGAAGCGTTCGCCGATTCGGCCGCCTCCGAAGATTTCCCTGAAGGCGTTGCGGCCTTTTTAGAGAAAAGAAAAGCCGAGTTCAAAGGCCGCTAAGTCCACATGGACATCTTAATCGCCGGTCTGCACATCGGTGTTTTTGCCGCCGCCCTGTTGCAGGCCGCAACCGGCATCGGCTTTGGCATCATCGCCGGACCAATTTTACTGATCGTGATGGGCAGCACTTCTGCTGTCCATGTCTCGATCCTGCTCAGCCTGTTCATCTCTGCCCTCATTGTCCCGACCCTGCGCCACAACATCGACCGGGTGCTGCTGGTGCGGCTGGTGATCGGCTCGTTGGTCGGGCTGCCGCTCGGTATTTATCTTTTCCTCCACATCGAGTTGGAGATGCTGAAGTTTCTCGCCGCCATTGTCGTGGCGTATATGGCCGCTGTCGTCTGGCGCGCGGGTACGGCAGGCCGGCGTGTCTCGGCGCGACCCGAGAGACACGGCTGGATGCGGGATTTCGCGACCGGCCTTCTGTCGGGTGTCATGACGACCAGTCTGGCGATGCCGGGCCCGCCGGTGGCATCGCGACTGATGGTGCTGGCACGCACCCGCGATGTTGTTCGCGCCACGACATTGGCGTTGTTCGTGATCTCCTATACGGCGGCCATTCTCGTTCAGGCCGCTTGGGCAACGGTTAGCGAGGATACCCTGATCTTCGCCGCTTGGTTGATCCCGTCGGCGACGCTTGGACTGTTGGTCGGGGGGGCGCTGGCTGGCAAGTTCAGCGAGGCGGCCTTTCGCATCCTGATCAGCGCAATTCTGGCCCTGACCGCATGCGCGTTGTTGGCGAATAGCAGCGGTGTTGTCGTGGACCTCTGGACTTAACCGGGCTAGCATATCGGTTAAGATTTTCCAGGAAGAGTTCATGGAAGCATCACAAGGTAAATCTCGCGAGGGGAATTATTATGGGCGACAAGTCTTGGCTGAAAAATTATCCTGAAGGCATCGATTGGGATCAATCGTTTGAAGCTCATCCGCTGTGGAAACTGCTTGATGATGCGGTGCTTCGATACCCCAACAATCAACTCATCGATTTTCTCGGCAAAACCTACACCTACGGTGAAATCGGCCATCGCGTAAATCAGGCCGCAGCCGGTTTCCAGCGCATCGGCGTCGGCAAGGGCGTCAAGGTCGGTCTGTTCCTGCCGAACTGCCCGCAGTTTATCATCGCCTATTACGGAATCTTGAAAGCCGGCGGCACCGTCGTGAACTACAGCCCGCTCTACTCCGAACAGGAATTGCTGCATCAGGTCGAGGATTCGCAGACCGACATCATGGTGACGCTGAACCTCAAAGTGCTGTACCCCAAGATGAAAGCGATGCTGGAGAAAAGCCGGGTCAAAAAACTGGTCATCGGGACCATGAGCGAAGTGCTGCCTTTCCCCAAAAGCCTTTTGTTCCCGTTGTTCAAGCGCGCCGATATCGCGGCAGTGCCAAATGACAAGGATCACATTGCCTTCGCCCAGCTGACCAACAACGACGGGGTTTATGACCCGGTTGAGGTTGACCCGCTCAAGGATATCGCCGTGTTGCAATACACCGGCGGTACCACCGGTGTGTCAAAAGGCGCGATGCTGAGCCACGCCAACCTCTACATCAACACCTTGCAGGGCAAAGCATGGTTTGTCGGCATTGAGGACGGCAGCGAGCGCATGATGGGCGTATTGCCGTTTTTCCATGTCTTCGCCATGACAGTGGTGATGAATTTGTCGATTTCCGTCGGTGCCGCGATCATCATGCACCCGCGCTTCGAACTAGAACCGGTATTGAAGGACATCACTAAAAAGCGCCCAACTCTGTTCCCCGGCGTGCCGACGATGTACACCGCGATCAACAACTACCCCAAGCTCGCCGAGTTCGATTTGTCGTCGATCAAGTTCTGCCTTTCCGGCGGCGCACCTTTGCCGGTTGAGGTGAAGGAAAACTTTGAAGCCGTGTCGGGCTGCAAACTGGTTGAGGGTTATGGCTTGACGGAATCTTCGCCGATCGCCACTGCCAACCCGCTATTCGGCGTCAACAAGAAAGCCTCCATCGGCCTACCGCTACCGGGCACAAGCGTCGTCATCACCGACCGTGAAGATCCGACACGGGTTGTTGCTCAGGGCGAGGACGGCGAGATTTGCCTCAGCGGCCCGCAAATTATGGTCGGCTATTGGGGTCGGGACGAAGCCACGGCGGAAACCATTATTGATGGGCTGCTGCACACCGGGGACGTCGGCTATATGGATGAGGAAGGGTATACCTTCATCATCGACCGTATGAAGGATCTGGTTCTTGTCGGCGGCTTCAATGTCTATCCCCGCCATGTCGAAGAAGCGATCTATGAGCACCCCGGCGTTGAGGAGGTCACTGTGATCGGCATAACGGACGATTATCTCGGCCAAACGGTCAAGGCCTTCGTCAAGCTTCGGGGCGGTCACGCGCTGAACGAACAAGAATTGACGGCGTTTCTTGGTGACAAGCTGGCCAAGCATGCCGTGCCGCGCCAGATCGAATTCCGTGATGAACTGCCCAAAACGATGATCGGAAAATTGTCGAAGAAGGAACTGGTGGCCGAAGAAAAAGCCATTTACGAGGCGGCTCAGGCTGCCAAGTCGAAGGACGGCGAAGGCAGCGGAACGGGTTGAGGTTGACGCCGATATGCGGGCGCTACCTTTTTCCCTCGCCTTTCTGATCCCGTTTTCGGCGTTTCATGGATACACCATCGGCGGCTGGGGGACATTCCAGTCGTTCGCCTGGATTTATGTCTTTCTGCCTCTTGTCGACTGGCTCGTTGGTCTTGATCGGCAAAACCACCAGAGCAGGACTTCTGTGCTTGAGAAGGCCCTGTTCGCCGCCGTGACCTGGGCCGTACTCCCGGTTCAGGCCGCTTTGATCATTTTCGGTGCCTGGGCGGTGGCAACGCAGAACCTGACAGGGGTCGAGAGCATCGGCCTGACTTTATCGGTGGGGGCCGCCTCCGGTTCCCTGGGCATCACGGTGGCGCATGAACTCATACATCGATCAGGCAGATTCGAGCGCGGATTGGGCGCAGTACTGATGTGTCTGGCGTCATACGGCCATTTTTGTATCGAGCACGTTCACGGTCATCATCAGCGCGTGGCGACACCAAACGATCCGGCTTCGGCGCGGGCGGGTGAGAACGTATATGCATTTTTGCCCCGGACACTGATTGGAAGTCTGGTCAATGCCTGGCGGCTGGAGAGCGACCGCCAGCGTCGCCGCCAGCGTTCGGTGTGGCAGTGGCGCAATCGCATGCTGCGTTATTTTGCCCTTCAAACGGCGATGTACATCGCGATGTGGGCGGCTTTTGGCTGGGCCGGTGTTGCGTTCTTTGCCGTACAGGGCGCATTTGCGATCTTTATGTTGGAGGTGATCAATTATCTCGAACACTACGGGCTGCAACGGCAGGAAATTTCGCCCGGACAATTCGAGCCTGTCGGCCCGCAGCATTCGTGGAATTCGTGCCATCGCGTCAGCAACTGGTTCCTGTTCAATTTGGCCCGGCACACCGATCATCACCAGCATGCCGGACGGCGATATCAGGAACTCGATCATATTGAACAAGCGCCCCAACTGCCGGCTGGCTACGGCACAATGTTTCTCGTCGCACTAATGCCGCCGCTTTGGTTTCGCATCATGAACGAGCGTCTCACACGGATGTGACATGAAAAAGTTTTGATTCAGTTGACCCGGATGGGGTGCACAGCGTATTGATTCAGTATGTAATAGTTTGCTAATATAGATGACGAGTTGCAACACCGTTGAACGATAGGGAAAAATGATGTCGGAATTTAATACAGAACTTGATGCGCGGGGCTTGAGTTGCCCTTTGCCAATTTTACGCGCGAAAAAATCGTTGAATGGCATGAACTCGGGTGAAGTGCTGAAAATTATCGCCACCGATCCCGGTTCGGTCAAAGATTTTGAGGCTTTTTGCCGCCAGTCGGGTGACGAATTGATGTCGAGCGACGAAGCCGACGGCGAATACAGCTACCTGATCAAAAAGAACTAGTCAGTTTTTAGGATACGCTTTAACCGCGCCCAGTCCTGCTATTCGGCAGGGCTGGGCGTTGGTTTTTGATCGGCCAGAAGTTTGCTTTCGTCGGCTTCCATCTGAGTAAGTTTGCGGGCGATATGGCCACTCGGTTTGGCGAAACGTGCCATTAACAGATACAGCACCGGCACGACGAGCAAGCTCAGCACGGTCGAAAAACTAACACCCCCAACAACGACAATTCCCAGCGAACGCCGCGCTTCCGCCCCGGCGCCATCGGCCAATGCCAAAGGCAACGCGCCAAAGGCGGTGGCGATTGACGTCATCAAGATTGGGCGCAGGCGATTGACGGACGCTTCGGTGACCGACGTTAGAATGTCGTTGCCCTTGTCGCGCAGCTGATTGGCGAACTCGACGATCAGGATAGCGTTCTTGGCCGTCAGCCCGATCAGCATGATCAGTCCGATCTGGCTGTATATGTTGAGCGTGACACCGGCGTATTGCAGCGCCGCCAGTCCCCCCGTCATCGCTAACGGCACCGATAGCATGATGATAAACGGATGGACGAAGCTTTCGAACTGGGCGGCCAGGGCCAAGAATACGATGACCAGAGCCATGGCGAAGGCGATGTTGAGAGAGCCAGACGAATCGATAAACTCCCGACTGCCGCCGGCCCAACTGATGCGGGCCGAGGGCGGCAGCACATCTTCGGTCAATGTTTTAAGCGCTTCGACCGCCTGACTCTGGGTAAATCCCGGTGCCAGTGATGCCGTAATGGTCACGGTGCGCATGCGGTCCGTGCGTTTTAATTCACGTGCACCGCCGCGTTCGCGGAATTGCACCAGATTGGACAGCGGGATCAGATGTTGACTGTCCGACGAGCGGACATAAATATTTGAGAGGTCCCGCTGCGAATTACGCTCGGAGGGGCGGGACTGCAAAATGACGTTATAGAGCTTGCCGTTTTGCTCATAAGTCGTGACGTAGCGCGATCCCAGCAAGGTCTCCAGCGTGCGTCCGACGTCGGCAATCGGTACGCCGAGGTCAGCCGCCCGGTTTCGGTCGATATCGACAAAGAGCTCGGGTCGGGTTTCGGTGAAGTTTGAATCGACGTTGATCAGCCCGTGCACACCGCGCGCTTGATTGAGGAAGTCGTCGCGCCACTCGGTCAAAGTCTTATAGTCCGGCCCGCCGATGACCATCTGGACCTTTGCGCCGAAACGGCTGCGCCCGATGCTCGCGGGGCTGACGGCGAAGGCGCGCACGCCCGGCACCGAGAGGATTTTGGGGAAAATTTCCTGGACCACCTCGGCTTGGCTGATCTCGCGTTTGTCCCATGGCACCAGACGCAGAATCACGAAAGCCTTGTTTACGGGACCGGGCCGGCCCCAACTCGGGGCGACGATGGTCAACATCGACCAGGCATCACCGCGATCAATAATCGGTTGGATCGCGCCCTCGATTTGTGAAACATAGCGCCGGGTGTAATCGATACTGGCCGAATCCGGCGCGGTGATCGGGATGAAGATGGAGCCGCGATCCTCGACCGGCGCATTCTCCTTAGGGATCGTTTGCCACAGACCAAAGGCTGCCGCCGATAACACGCCGCCGACGGCCAGAACCACCAGCGGCATGCCGAGCATGCGCACGATCAGCCAGCGATAGCCATTGTGCATGCCGTCGAAAAAGCGGCCGGTGACGCGGAAAAATGCGCTTTCCTCAGATGGTGGCACCAGCAACTTCGAACACATCATCGGCGTCAGCGTCAGGGCGACAAAACTGGAAAACAACACAGCGGTGGCCACGGTAATGCCGAATTCGCCGAACATGCGACCGATTTCACCCTGCATGAAGGAGATCGGCACAAACACCGCGATCAGAACCACAGTCGTCGCGATGACCGCAAAGGCGATCTGTCGCGTGCCGCGCACGGCGGCCAGCAAGGGGTCTTCACCTTCCTCCATGCGTCGGTGGATATTTTCCAGCACCACGATGGCATCATCAACCACCAGTCCGATGGCCAGGACCACAGCCAGCAAGGTCAGGATGTTGATCGAATAACCCAGCGCCGCCAGCACACTCAAAGAGCCGATCACCGAGACCGGGATCGCAACGGCGGGGATGAGGGTCGCCCGCAAGCTGCGCAGGAAAATGAAGTTGACGGCGATGACCATGGCCAAGGCGATGCTGATGGCGAAAAAGACTTCGTGGATTGCCTGGCCGATGAAAACCGATTGGTCGTAGGCAATCTCGATATCGACGCCGGCTGGTAGCGACGGCCTTAATCGTTCCATTTCCGCCTTGATGCCGTTGGCGACATCCAGGGTGTTGGATTTCGATTGTTTGACGACGCCCATGCCGACGGCGCTGCGGCCAAACACGCGAAAGTCGTTTCGATTATTTTCCGCACCCAGCTCAATTTCAGCGACTTCGCCCAGGCGCACGAAATAACCGCCGGATTCCCGGACCACGACATTTTCAAAGTCTTCAATGGTGCGCAAACTGGAATCGGTGCGCACGGCGACCTCGCGTTCAACCGATTCTATGCGGCCCGATGGCAATAAGATGTTCTGCCGTCGTAATGCGCCCTCGACGTCCTGTACCGTCAACTGGCGCGCCGCCAGAGCATTTTTGTCGAGCCAGACGCGGATCGCATAGCGCCGCCCGCCGCCGATACGCACACTGGCGACACCTTTGACGATGGACAGGCGGTCGACCAGAAAGCGGTCGGCATAGTCCGTCAGTTCAAGTCCGGAAAGCCGGTCACTGGTCAGGGCCAACCACATGATGGCGCGGGCGTCATCGTCAGATTTGGCGATACGCGGCGCATCTGCTTCGACAGGCAGCTGGCGGATGGCGCGACTGACACGGTCGCGCACGTCGTTGGCGGCGCTGTCCATGTCGCGTTCGACCGAAAATTCGACGGAGACCGACGATGATTCTTCGCGGCTGGTCGAGGAAATGGTCGTAATTCCCTCAATGCCGGCGACAGCGTCTTCGATAACCTGGGTCACCTGGCTTTCAATAATCGCCGCCGAAGCGCCCCGATATACGGTGCTGATCGAGATTACCGGGCGGTCGACATCGGGGTATTGGCGGACCGACAAGCGCTCATAACCAAACAGTCCGAAGATGACGATGACAAGGCTCATCACTGTGGCCAGGACCGGGCGTTTGATCGACATATCAGAGAGAATCATTGCTTGGTTTCCAGATCAGCTAGCCGCGCCGGCGGGTTTTTTGCCTGACGGCTTTTTACCGTTCTTGGGCGGGCCTTTTTTGAAGCCACCGGGTGGCACGATCTCGACGGCACCGCCGTTGCGAACTTTTTGCACGCCGCCGACAACAACCTGTGTGCCAACGGTCAAACCACTGAGGATTTCGACCGAGCCGTTGATTTGCTCGCCGGTCGTGACATTGGTTTGGACGGCTTTGCCGTCGCGTACGGCAAAGACATAAAGTTCATCTTTGCTGGCGACCAGGGCTTCTTCAGGGATCATCACGGCATTTTCACGAACCGCCGAAGTGAGTTTGGCAGCCAGGAACATGCCCGGCCTGAGTTGGCCCTTCTGATTGTCAAACAGCGCGCGGATCACGATTGAGCGGGTAATCGGATCGACCCGGCTGTCGATGGTCGCGACCCGCCCAGAGAATTTTTGCCCTGGGTAGGCGGCGCTGAGAGCCCGGACTTCCTGTCCCTTTGAAACATGCGACAGGGCCGTTTCGGGAACCTTGAAGTCGACTTTGATCTTTGAGGTGTCGTCCAGTGTGGTGATTTCCGTGCCCGGTCGCACCAAAGCGCCAATGCTGATACGCCGCAACCCCAAGCGCCCACTGAATGGCGCGCGCAGGACATAATCATTCAGCGCTGCTTCATCGGTTTTGACCCGGGCTTCGGCCTGGGCCAGCAGACCGAGAAGGTCTTCGACCCGCGCTGTCGGTACGTTTTTGGTCTTGGCCAGCTTGCGGGCGCGTTCATACAGCCGTCGTGCGTTGTCGCGGGCCGATATTTTCTCGGCCAGTTCGGCACGCAATACGCCCGCCTTCAAGTTGACCAGCACAGCGCCTTTCTTGACCCACTGGCCCTCCTCGAAATTAATATGATCAACCAGCCCCGTGACTTTGGCCGTTACGGTGACCGCTTCGTTGGCCGACGAGGTGCCCACGGCTTCAACCGAAACCGTGACCGTGCCACTGTGTGCCTTTTCAACTTCGACCAACACGGCTCGACCGCCGGGACGTTTTTTCTTGGCGGCTTTGTCGTTGGCGAACCAATCGCCGACGACGGGGATGTTTTCGCGGTAGTGCCAGCCGCCGGCGGCAACACCGGCGAGCACGCCAACAACAATAATCTGTGAAACCAATCTCATTTCAGGAACGCCTCAAACGCTATTTCAGATCAAGCACACTATATTATTCCGCAACATGCGCCACAAATCATCGCGGGGCTGGCATTTAAGCCCGAAACCCGTGAAAATGATAGCTGAGAGAGACCTCTTCGGGTGCCACACAGCCGTCAGAAAGTAAGATCGTTGACGACACTATTGTATAGCCATGACGACTGCCTGGACCATGATACCGGCACCAACCATCCGGAGCGTCCGGCGCGCCTCGAAGCGGTTGGTCAGGCGCTCGCCCATGCCGATTTTGCTCAGCTTCAGCGACGTCTCGCACCTGCGGGAGAGCGCGACCAAATTGTTCGAATTCATCCGCCGGAATTCGTTGATCACGTTTTTTCCGCCATCCCCTCCGATGGCGTGGCTTATCTTGATCCCGACACCGTCGCATCGCCGGGATCGGGCCGGGCGGCGCTGCGCGCGGTCGGTGCAGTTTGCGCCGCTGTTGATGCTGTGATGCAAGGCGAGGCCGACAATGCTTTTTGCGCCGTTCGCCCGCCCGGCCACCACGCTGAACCCGATCGGGCGATGGGCTTTTGTCTTTTTAACAGCGTCGCCATCGCGGCGGAGCAGGCGCGCAAGGTTCACGGCGTCGCGCGGGTCGCGGTGGTTGATTTTGACGTCCATCATGGCAACGGTACCCAGGCCGCGTTCTGGCGCGAAGCGGGGCTGATGTATGCCTCGACCCACCAGTATCCCTATTATCCCGGCACCGGTGCTGCGGATGAGCAGGGTGAAGATCATCAGGGAAATATCGTCAATGTCCCGCTGGCGGCGAATTCAGGCTCTGGCGAATTCCGACAGGGCATGATTGAGCAGGTTTTCCCGGCTTTGCGGGCCTTCGCGCCTGAACTGTTGATCATTTC
>FLOH01000966.1_pt1 | contig 49116 bp, 41 predicted proteins | sample 756751 | NCBI WGS metagenome assembly FLOH01 (sample SAMEA4026879, study PRJEB14308) | marine metagenome | biome: coastal water; material: water | depth 74 m | reverse complement strand
TCCTGAAAGAGCGGTCCCCCCCCCTTGTAGGGGATGTAGTTCATCTCGAAGCTGTTCTCGCGCTGCAGGAAGGCGATGTAGATCTGCGCGAGGCTGGAGCCGAGCGATCCAATGCTGATCTTGCCCGGCGCGGCCTTTGCCGCCGCGACGGCCTCGGCGAACGTGTTGTAGGGCCTTGTTGGATGGGCGGCGATGCCTTGCGCACTGCGGCCGATTTGCATGACCGGCATCAACTCGCTGTCCTTGTACGGCAGCGGCAGCCCCCACAGCGAGTGCAGGATCTGGTTGTCGAAGACGAAAAGCCAAGTGTTGCCGTCGGGCGGCGCTTTGGCGGCGATCGAGGCACCGACCACGCCGCTGCCGCCGGGCTTGTTTTCGACGATAATGTTCCAGCCGGTGTTGTCCGTCATCTTGGCCTGGATGATCCGGGTGATCGGGTCGACCGAGCCGCCCGGCGGGAAGGGCACGAGGAACTTGATTGGGCCCTTGGGCCAGTCCGCTTGCGCATTGGTGACGGCAGGCGTGGCAAAAGTCGCAGCAGCAGCGGCGCCAGCCAGTATGGACCGGCGGTGGATTTTGGTCATTTTCAGCCTCCCAGATACGTCTTTGATTATTGAGAGAGCGTATACAGAAAGGGACAGGCAGCGCGCAACTTCATTCGGTGTGCAAATGCGGCCGCGGCGCGCAGGTCCAGGGCGCGTCGAAGGGCGATTGCCGAGGGCTGACATGTCGCCATGAAGCACGATGACGCAGCCGGCAGCGTCGGCAAGCAAGGTTCTTTTGCCAAGGGCCGCCAAATTCCCTATTTAGCCGGCATGTCACTGATCAAAGGCGAGACCGGCGAGTGGGAGATTGTCCTCGGGCTGGAAGTCCATGCCCAGGTGGTTTCCGACGCCAAGCTCTTTTCCGGCGCTCCGACGGTATTCGGCGCCGATCCCAATACGCAGGTGTCGATGGTCGATGCGGCCATGCCCGGCATGCTGCCCGTCATCAACGAACGCTGCGTCGAGCAGGCCGTGCGCACCGGTCTTGGCCTTAACGCCAAGATCAACCTGCACTCCATTTTCGACCGCAAGAATTACTTTTACCAGGACCTGCCACAGGGCTACCAGATCTCGCAGTACAAGGACCCGATCGTGGGCGAGGGCCAGGTTGAGATCGACTTGCCGGACGGCACGACCAAGAAGATCGGGATCGAGCGGCTGCACCTCGAGCAGGACGCGGGCAAGAGCCTGCACGACCAGCACCCGAGCCAGACCTATGTCGATTTGAACCGCTCGGGCGTGGCTCTGATGGAGATCGTCAGCCGGCCCGACATGCGCACCGCCGACGAGGCCGCGGCCTATCTTACCAAGCTGCGCTCGATCGTGCGCTATCTCGGCACTTGCGACGGCAACATGGACGAAGGCTCCATGCGTTGCGACGTCAACGTCTCGGTACGCAAGCCGGGCGGCCCGCTGGGCACGCGCTGCGAGATCAAGAACGTGAACTCGATCCGCTTCGTGAAGCAGGCGATCGAATATGAGGCGCGCCGCCAGGTCGAAGTGATCGAAGGTGGCGGCACGATCAAGCAGGAGACGCGGAACTTCGATCCGGGGCGCGGCGAGACGCGTTCGTCGCGCTCGAAGGAGGATGCGCAAGACTATCGCTACTTCCCCGATCCCGACCTGCTGCCACTGATCCTGAAGCAGGAATTCGTCGACGGCATCAAGGCCGGCCTGCCCGAGCTGCCCGACGCGCGGAAGGCTCGCTTCATCAAGGAATACGGCCTGACGCCCTACGATGCGGGCGTGCTGGTCCTCGAGAAGGAGACGGCGGCGTTCTTCGATGCGGTGGCCAAGGGCCGCGACGCGAAGGAAGCCGTGAAGCTCATCACGGGCGACTTCTTCGCGATGCTGAATCGCCGCGGCGTCTCGATTGAGGAGTCGCCGATCAAGGCGGAGCATCTGGGCAAGCTGCTCGACCTGCAGGCCGACGGCACGATCTCGGGCCGCATTGCCAAGGATCTGTTCGCCGCCATGGAAGAGACGGGCAAGGATCCCGCCGCACTGGTCGAGGAACGCGGCCTGAAGCAGGTCACCGACACCGGCGCCATCGAGGCGGCGATCAAGGCCGTAATCGACGCCAACCCAGGCCAGGTCACGGCCTACAAGGCCAAGCCCACGCTGATGGGCTGGTTCGTCGGCCAGGTCATGAAGTCGACCGGCGGCAAGGCCAACCCCAAGATCGTCAACGAATTGCTCAAGAAGGCGCTCGACGCCTGACCACTCAGGGGGCGGCGTAGCGGACGAGGCGGGCGCGCATGCCGTCGTCCGTCCCGACGAGGGCGCGATGTCGCTCGTGTGCACCGGCGCGCTCTGCCAGCGCACCTTGCCGTCGAGCCCGGCACTGACCACGTGGCAGGGCGGACCACTGACGCGATAGCAGGCGATGGCTGCGATGCCGTCGCCATGCGGGAGCGCGAACCACGTCTTCTCGTAGGCCCACGGCGCTTCGCCTACGACGCCTACAGACTGGCCCAGTTGCACTAGTTCGGGGCGCCGCGCGGTCTCGTAGGCGCTGACCACGGAGACGTAGGAGTTGGCCAGGACCGCGAAGACATCGCCCTGCTGGTCGAAGCGCGTGCGTTCGAGCAGTCTCCCGTCGCCAGCATAACGGTTGAGGTACCAGCCTCCGATATACCAACGGCCGGTGTCCTTGACCGTCCCGGTTTGCAGAACGACGGTGACGATTTCGCCGTTGGGCCGCACTGCAAGGGCATATACGCCTTCGGGGAGGCCCGTGCCGGCCCCGGCCTGCCATTGGCGTTTGCCATCGGATCCGAACTTGCCGATCCACCACGCGAACGGGCCGGCGCCATAGCCGCCGCCGACCAGCAGTCCGTTGTCGGCCGTTGGCACATAAAAGCGCGTGCTATAAGTGTTGCCGGACTGCTCGCCGGCGGTCGGTGGTGCGACCGGCGATGTGCGCACGACCTTGCCCGATGAGTCGACCTCATAGAGCAGGGTAAGCGGCTCGCCGAGAAGGGCTTGGCCGACGGGTTGATTGCGGCTGCCCAGAAACACCAGAACCGCGCCCGACGGCAGCGGCGCGACGCCGAGCGACTCGACCTCAAAGCCCATTGGGCTGAGGCTGTGTTGTACCGGCAGCACGGTCCGGTATTTGATGTCACCATTGGCCTTGAAGGCCGACAATTCGATGCGGGCGTCGAGCGCCGGCTGGAGCGGATTGGACGACGGCCGGAAACTGTTGGTGAGCACATAATGTGTGCCGTCACCGCCGACCGCGAGGCGTCCGGGCGCACCGCGTCCGTAGAGTCGGAAATCCGATGCGGCCGGCAACTCGATGTCGAGTGTGACGCGTGGCTGGGGTGGCGGAGATTGGGCGAGAGCGGGACTGCAGAGCAGCGCGAGAATCGGGATCACCAAGTAACGCATGGGCTGAATCATATGTGCTAGGTTCGTCCGGTGGAAGTGGGAGGAAGCGATGGCGGCGAAGATCTATGCCATGACCTGCGGCCGCCTGGTTGGCCGGCTGAAGGACATGATCGAAGGAGAGGATGGCGAGGTGGTCCTGCCGATCCCGTCCTACTTGATCGAGCACTCGAAAGGCCGCGCCCTGTTCGACACCGGCATGCACCCGCAATGCCGTACCGACGCTGCGGCCCGCATGGGCGAGCGTGTGGCACGCATTTTCGGCTTCGACCAGTATGGTGCGGCGGATGATGTGAAATCGAGGCTCGAATCCTTCGACCGCGATCCCGGCAAGGTCGACTATATCGTGAATTCACATCTGCACTTCGATCATGCCGGCGGCAACGAACTGGTGCCCAACGCCACGATGGTGGTGCAGCGGCGTGAATGGCAGGCAGCGCAGGATCCCGAGACCGCGGCCAAGGTCGGTTTCTTCAAGGTCGATTTCGACCATGGCCATCCGGTGAAGCAGATCGATGGCGAGCATGATCTGTTCGGTGACGGCAGCGTGGTGTGTCTGCCGACCTACGGCCATACGCCCGGTCACCAATCGCTGAAAGTCAGGACCGAGCGCGGCGAGATCGTGCTGACCGGCGATGCCTGCTATTTCTGCCGCAGCCTGCGCGAACGCCGGCTGCCGCGCTTCGTGTACGACCGAGAGCAGATGCTGGCCTCGCTCGACCAACTCGCCGCGTTGGAGCAAGGTGGTGCGAAGCTGTTCTTCGGTCACGACGCCAACTTCTGGAAGGAAGTTCCCCAGGCGCCGGTTCCTGCCTTTTAGGGGCGGGTTTCTATGTCTGCGGCATGAATTCGATCATCAGACCGCCGGTCTGTTCGGGGGCGATCAGCACGCGATCGCCTTCGGTCAGCGCGAACGCCACGTTGTTGGCGCGCAGTAGTGCCTGAAGCGGGCGGGATCGTTCGATCGCGATGGCGGCACCGACAATGACAGGCAGTTCGGTCGGCGCCATGATCTCAAGCGCCTTGTATTCGAGTTGATAGGCAAGCGGCGACCAGATCAGCAGCTCCACCGAGCCCGCCTTGACCATCATGCAACCTTCGAAGATCTCCTCGGTCTGGCCGCCCCAGGCGATCTTCAGTGCCTTCGCGGCCTCTCTGGGATTTTCCGCGACCGCATGGATCGCCATAAGGCCGAGAGCGCCATTGGGATGGACGATCCACTCCGGTTCCATGAAGGCATCGGGAGTTTCGTGCTTTACCGGAAACCACGGCAGCGGGCCGCCGCTCTCACCGACGACAACGCCGGCATCGACCTCGAAGCCATCCTCGGTTTCCCAGGCGTGCGTGCGCTCCTCGCCTTCGAGTTCCTCCACATTCATCGCCACCGCGAAGTGCGTGGCGTCGCCGCTGAGCAGTTCGATGTAGTTGGGGACGTCGTCGCGGTCGGGCTGGAAGCAGATGCAGCGCGGCTCCACGCCTTCAGGCGTGAGATTGAAGCCGAGTTGCAGCAGTTTGGCAGCCGCGGCTTCAGGGTCGGTGTGGGTCACCGAGAGATGATCGATATCGCGCGCCGAGATTTTCATACCCGGTCATACAGGCTTACCGGCCTCACGCTCAAGTGCGATGCAGTTGCGCAGGGAGCGTGCTAGATTCGCGCCGTTCACAAGTCGCACTGGAGGAAAATATGTCGAAGATGACGCTTTACGGTATTTGGTTGAGCGGTCCGACCTACAAGGCCGGCCTCGCGATGTCCTTGATGGGGCAGGCCTTCGCCTACAAGCACGTCGATCTGCGGGCTGGCGCCCACAAGCAGCCGGACTATCTCGCGATCAATCGCTACGGTCAGGTGCCGGCGCTGGTCGACGGTGATTTCATGCTCTGTCAGTCCGGATCGATCCTGCTCTATCTCGCCGACAAGTTTGGCAAGATGGGCGGCAAGACCGCCATCGACAAGGCCCGAGTGCGCGAGTGGCTGTTCTGGGAGTTCGACCGCCTGGCGCCGAACGTCTATCGCCCGCGCGCCATCAAGCGCGGCGTTGTGAAGGCTGACGACAATGTCCTGCAACTTTACACCGGCCTCGCCAACGACGCGCTGAAGGTGCTGGACGCTTCTCTTGCCAAGGCGAGTTTCCTGGTCGGCGACGAGGCGACGATTGCCGACGTCGCCGTCTATGGTGACGTAGCCTATGCCGAGGAAGGCGCCATCGATCTTGGCCCCTACGCCAACGTCAAGGCATGGATGGCCAGGGTCGAGAAGCTGCCCGGTTTCAAGAAGTACGCCGACCTGCTGCCGCAGCAGGACGCGGCATAGCGACAGCGGCAGACGACCTGGCCGGTGCCCGGGGTGCCGGCCGCCTCGCCTTGTCTATCCCGATGGCGCCTAATTGACCTCGCTCCAACTCGCCTCGACGGTGGCGCGGTCGAGGTCACGGGTGATGAACACCAGCTTCGACTGGCGGGCGGCATCGGGCCAGCGTGTCAGCAGGGTAGGTGGATGGAACGTGTGATGAACGCCATGAATCACCAACGGCTGGCTTTCGCCTACGACATTCAGGACGCCTTTTACACGCAGCAGCCTGTCGGCCCACGTCGCGCGCACCGCCATCAGCCAGCGGTTGAAGCGTTCCCATTCCAGCGGTTCCTCGAAGGTTAGGCAGAAGGAACCGATATGTGCGTCGTGGCGCGAACGGTCGGGATGAGCATGGAAGTGATGATCGTGACGATCATGGGCTTCGGCATTCAGCCACTCTCTCACACGCTCGGTCTTGCCGGCTGGATCGAATGGGCCAGCGTCAAACAACAGCGCCGGGTCGATGTCGCCTTGGACGACCTCGTAGAGACTGGCTCCCGGGTTGAGGATCTCCAGGCGCGCCCGCAAACGGGCGCTGGTGTCGATGTCGGCGAGATCGGTCTTGCTGATCACCAGGCGGTCGGCGACGGCGGCCTGCTTCACCGCCTCGATGTGTTCGTCGAGCTGGCGCGCGCCGTTCAGTGAATCGACCGTCGTCACGACGCCGTCGAGCCGATAGTCATGGCTGATCATCGGATGATTGAGCAGGAGCTGCAGGATGGGAGCAGGGTCTGCGAGGCCGGTGGTTTCGAGCAGTACCCGGTGGAACGGCGGTGCGATGCCTTCCGCGCGACGCCGGGCGACATCGCGCAGGGCGCGTTCGAGATCGCCTTGGATGGTGCAGCAGACGCATCCGGACTGAAGCAGCACCATGTCGCCCTCGACCTGCTCCATGAACAGGTGATCGAGGCCGATTTCGCCGAACTCGTTCACCAGCACGAGGCTACGGGCCATGCGCGGGTCGCCCAGTGCGCGGTTTAGTATCGTGGTTTTTTCACTGCCGAGAAATCCGCTGATCACGGCCACCGGCAGACGCTCGGAAGATTTGTCGCGATCGAACGGGCTCATGACGCAATGGCTCGCATTTCTTGCATATGTAACAACGTAACGTTGTGACTTTGGCTTGACGGAAAACCGCGGTCGCCGGAGCCGCCCACGCTCAACAAGTCGCGCAGGCACCGGCGCTTTCAGACAAGCCGTGGTGGCCGCATCCGAAGTGGGGCATTGACGACCAAGCCGGGGCCTCGAACTGGATCACACCGGCCAAGGTGCTGGATGCGGTCAAGTTGATCAAGGATGGCAAGGTCTACGCAATCGGCCGTCCCTATGAAGCCGGTATGCCGAAATTCGGTGAGCGCGCTTTCACGATGCGCATCCCCGGCGCGCCGACAGGCGGGCCATTCGGTGCGAACAAGCTGATCTACCATGACGAATTCCTCGCCACCGAGATCGGCCAGACCGGCACCCAATTCGATGGCCTTGGGCACATCGGTATCCAGATGGGCAAGAACGGCGACAAGAATGAGATGCGTTACTACAACGGCCATACCGAGGAGGAGATCGGCAAAGCCAACGGTCTTGCCAAACTTGGCATGGAACATGTGAAGCCATTCTTCACTCGTGGCCATCTGTTCGATATCGAGGCACTCAAGGGACGCATGATGGAAGCGGGTGAAGAGATCAAGCTCGCCGACATTCGCGCAGCGATGCAGAAGCAGGGCATGAACGAAGCCGACGTGAAAGAGGGCGACGCCATCTTCGTCAATACCGGCTGGGGCAAGCTGTGGATGAAGAACAATGACAAGTTCAACAGCGGCGAACCCGGCATCGGGATGGAAATTGCGAAATGGTGCATCGATAAGGGCGTCTGCCTAACCGGCGGCGACACCTGGGCCACTGAAGTGGTGCCAAACCCCGACAAGAACCTGGCGTTCCCGGTCCATGGCGAATTGATCTGCAAGAACGGGATTTTCAACCACGAAAACCTCAACTTCGAGGCCCTGATCGCCGACAAGAAGTACCAGTTCGCCTACATCTATGGCCCTGTGCCCATCAAAGGCGCGACGGGATCGAATGGCGGTCCGCTTGCCGTAACCTGAAGTCTCGGTGCCGCCAGGTACGTTATGCGCCCGGCGGCGTCCCTTTATGCCGAATAGTTGCCCGCGGTGAAGTTCAATTTGGCGCGCGAGCGGCTGAGCTTGCCCGAGGATGTGCGCGGCAGGCCGGGCTGGCGTGGAATCAATACCACCTGACAGTCGACGCCGATGGCCTCCTTGACGGTCTGATGGATGCATCCCTTGAGTTGTTCGCAGTCGGACGGATCGCTGGGCTGGGTCTGGACGATCACCACGATCGCTTCCGTCTCGCCGGCGTCGATCGAAAAGGCGCAAGCATCACCGCGGCGTAGTTGCTGCAATGCCTCGGCAGCCCATTCGATGTCCTGCGGCCAGATGTTGCGGCCGTTAACGATGATCAGATCCTTGGCGCGGCCGGTGATCACGAGTTCGTCGCCGCACCAGTAGCCCAGGTCACCGGTATCCAGCCAGCCGTCTGCCAGCACGTTTGCGCCATCAGCAGGCTTGGAAAAATATCCTGGCATAACGCTCGGCCCCTGGACGAACAGGCGGCCGACTTCGCGCGATGCCACGGTATCGCCCTTGTCGTCGCGAATCTCGACATGGTGGCCGGGAAGGACCCGGCCGCAGACGACGAAATCGCGCCGCCTACCCGAAGTCGGATCGTCGACGCTGTCGACCTTGAGGCCTGCGAAACAGCCGCTGAAACTCAATCCGACGCAGACTTCAGCCATGCCATAGCTCGCCATGAAGGCGCGCTCGTCGAAACCCGATGTGCTGAATGTTTCGGTGAAGCGCTGCAGCACCGGCAACTGGATCATGTCGGCACCGATTCCGGCCAGCCGCAGGCACGACAGGTCGATATCCTCAGGGCCCTTGGTCCGCGCCCGCCGGGTCACGAGGTCGTATCCAAAACTCGGACTGTAGGTAATGGAAGCGCGCCGCCGCGAGATCAGCTGGAGCCATTGCATCGGCCGGCGGGCAAAATCACGTGGCGCCAGCAGATCGACGCTTCGCTGCGCGCACATCGGAGCAAGGACAAAGCCAATCAATCCCATGTCGTGATACAGCGGCAGCCAGCTCACGCCTGCGTCGTCTTCGGCCAGACCCTGGGCGGCGAGTGATCCGTCAATGTTGGCCATCAGCCGGTCCTGGCGAATGTCGATGCCTTGGGGGGCACGGGTGCTGCCGGAAGAAAACTGGATGTAGCATTGCGCCCGCGCTGTAAGCGGACGGAGATCGACGGGCCTTTCCGGCAATTCCTCGAATTTCGTCATGGAACCTGCGAATCGCGCGGTTGTTCCGGCCGCGGCAGCCGTGGCGAAGTCGGCGAGTTCGTCGGGTGCCAGAATGCCGACAGCCTGAGCCGAGGCGATCTGTCCCCTGAGTTGTTCGATGTAGTTGGCCTTCGCACCAAGACCGACGGGTACCGATACCGGTACCGGGACGATGCCGGCATACTGCGCGCCGAAGAAAGCGACGCAAAAGCCCGGCCAGGTATCGGCAATCAGTATCAGCCGTTCACCGCTCGCGATGCCGGCGCCGATCAGACGTCTTGCGAAGACATGAGCTTGTCGGTGAAGTTCCCGGTAGGGAAGGCTGCTCAGCAGCCGGCCGCGCGCATCGAAGAAATTCAGGCCGGTCTCGCCACGTGCCGCGTAATCGAGGGCTTCACACAGATTGCTGAAGCCGCCCCGCCGAAACGGCAGGATCATGTTCCAGGTTGGTGTGGGCTCGACCTCATCCTCGGCGGCGCCGGGCGGCAAAGTGCGGGTATAACGGTCGAATGGATCCAGCGGCATATTGCCCGCCGGACCATGACCGGGCCCAGCGCCGGATACGCCAACCCCGGAGGAGGGTGCAAGAAGGAATCTACGGATCGACGTCATCGGACGATCTCCCAAACGGTTCGCACAGGCGCGTCACCGCTCGGTTGACCGTCCCTTTGGATCATCCCGTCCATCGGAAGAGCGACGCTATCGCCGGCAGGTCTTCTGGCTTGCGGGTCTGCGCTTGCGCCCGCCTTCCCGGACCGAAATCCAGTGGCACGTTGGGCACTCGCTCGCCGCTCACAGCTGCGGGTACAGCTGCCGATTAGCCCCTCTCATCGATCTGCAAGGGGCGGCACGGCATTCCCTGTTAGCCTCCGGTTAAGGAGGACCGTCGATGCGCGTTCGATAGACCTGCATCGCTCTGCGGTCAAGCTCGCTTGAATTACCGGAACGCCCTCGCGTGGGTGGGGGTATTTTGCTTTGATATGCCGCGAAGATCGGGAGGAAGTTGAATGTCGAAGTTTCGAACGGCAGGTGTGGCTGCGCTGCTGTTGTTCATGGCGCTGCCGGTTGTCGCTCAGGGCATTCCCAAGGTGCAATCACCGGAAGAGGTCGGTTTCCTGTCGATCCGCCTCAAGCGTCTGAGTGACCGCATCAACGAAGGCGTGAAGAACAACGAATTGCCGGGTGCCGTCGTGCTGATCGCACGCAACGGCAAGATCGTCATGTTCGACTCGTTCGGTTTCCGCGACAAGGAAGCCAAGGTGGCGATGACCAACGACACCATCTTCCGCATCGCCTCGATGACCAAGCCCATCGTCTCGGTGGCCGCCATGATTCTGATGGAGGAAGGCAAGATCACGCTGGCCGATCCGGTGTCGCGCTACATTCCAGCCTTCGCCGACACCAAGGTGGCTGTGCCGAACAAGAAGACCGACGGCACGGTCGAGATCGCGCTGGAGCCACAGGCCAGACCGATGACGGTTCAGGACCTGATGCGTCATACTTCCGGCCTGACCTACGGCGCCATCGGCGCCAACCCGGTGAAGCAGTCCTACCTCGACATGAAGGTCAACGATCGCAGCCAGACTCTCGCCGAGATGGCCGATAAGCTGGCCAAGCTGGCGCTGCTCTACCAGCCCGGAACGACCTGGGAATATTCGATGTCGACCGACGTGCTCGGCCGCGTCGTCGAGGTCGCCTCGGGCATGGCGCTCGACAAGTTCATCGAGGAACGCATCACCAAGCCGCTCAAGATGGGCGACACGGCGTTCGAGGTGTCGGCCGACAAGAAGGCCAGGGGCGCCAAACCGATGAAGGAGGGGGCGCAGAACGAGGTGCCGTCCATACCCGATGTCACCGAGAAGTTCGCCTGGAGATCGGGTGGAGGTGGCATGGTCTCGACCGCCGCTGACTACGCGCGCTTCCTGCAGATGTTCGCCAACGGCGGCCAGCTCGACGGCGTGCGGTTGATCTCACGCAAGAGCATCGACCTCATGACCGCCGACGCCCTGCCGCCCGACGTCAAGATGGGCGTCGACATGTATCGCTTTGCAGCACTCGAACCCAGCGGCCGCATGGGGCAGGGCTTCGGGCTGGGCTTTGCCGTGCGCAACGATGTCGGTCGCAGCCCGCTGCCGGGAACTCCCGGCGACTACTACTGGGGCGGCGCCTACGGCACCTATTTCTGGCACGACCCGAAAGAACATCTCTACGTTGTCTACATGATGCAGTCGCCGGCTGCCCGCCTGCGCTACCGCTATTTGATGCGCGATCTCGTCTACCAGGCGATGGTGAACTGACGGCGGACCGTCAGCTTTTCATCCGCATCCTGCCCATGAAGTCCCGCTTGCCCAACGGCACGCCCTTGTGGCGCAGAATGTCGTAGGCCGTGGTGGCGTGGAAGTAGAAGTTCGGAAACGAGAACGACTGAAGGAAATTCTCAGCCGTGAACGGCAGCTTGAACTCCTTGAACTGAAAAATGACGTCCTTGCCTTCGAGTGCGTTCACGTCGGCAGGGGTCAGCTTCTGCAACGCGTCGCGCGCTTCTGTGACGAGCTTTTGCAGCCCGGCATAGGTATCGGCCGCCGGGCCACCTGGCGAGAACTGGCCGGCCTGCACGCCACGGATGGCGCCCAGCGAGTGGTGGGCGACGGACTGCACCTGGAATTTGAATGGCAGCATGTCGGCGGACAGGCGGGCCTCGATCACTTCGCTGAGGTCGATTCCCTTGTCCTTGAAGTGCACTGCGGCCTTGTCGAGGATGCCCTCGATGCCGCCGACGATCTGCAGGTAATTGGGCACGGTCAGGTCGTAGAGTGAAATGGCCATGGCTGCGTATCCTCCCGAATGGATATCCTAGCGGGCGACTGTCGCGGGACAACCATTTCCTCATGTGAGCATTAGCGCTTCCCGGTTTCATGCCAGGCACTGGATGATCTAGTCTCCGGCCAAATCAATTTCCTTCAGGGGAAACCGGAATGATCGACCTGCACTACTGGCCGACGCCGAACGGCTGGAAGATTTCCATCATGCTCGAGGAGTGCGACCTGCCGTACAAGCTGGTGCCGGTGAACATCGGCGCAGGCGATCAGTTCAAGCCCGAGTTCCTGGCGATCAGCCCCAACAACCGCATGCCGGCCATTGTCGATTCCGATCCACCGGGCGGCGGCACGCCGGTCGCGGTGTTCGAGTCGGGCGCGATCCTGCAGTACCTTGCCGAGAAGACCGGCAAGTTCCTGCCGAAGGACCTGCGCGGCAAGTACGAGACGCTGCAATGGGTCAATTGGCAGATGGGCGGCCTCGGTCCAATGGCCGGTCAGGCGAACCACTTCAACATGTATGCGCCGCAGTTCAATCCACCGGAGCAGCTGACGTACGGTCAGGCCCGCTACAGCAATGAGGTCAATCGCCTGTTCGGTGTGCTCAACAAGCGGCTCGCCGATCGCCCGTTCGTGGCCGGCGAATATTCGATTGCCGACATGGCGATCTGGCCATGGATCGTGGGCTTCAAGAATTTTGGCCAGAAGCTCGAGGATTTCCCGAACCTCCAGAACTGGTTCCAGGAGACCGGCAAGCGTCCGGCCGTTCTGAAGGGCAAGGCCGCCGGCGCCGAACTGCGCCAGACGCCGGGTATCAACACCGAGGAGCAGCGCAAGATCCTGTTCGGCCAGACAGCTTCCGTGGTGCGCTGACGTCCTGCCCTTGACGCTCCGCCAGCGGACAACCACGTTGGCTCAGCCCCCAGATCATCTGGACTGGGCCGGAGACACAGCGATGCAAAGCCAGGAACGCGAACTGATAACCGGACTGTTCGGCCGGCTACAGCAATTTGAAAGCCAGCCGCGTGATCCGGAGGCCGAGTCTCTGATTGCGGAATCGGTCGCGCGCCAACCGGCGGCGCCCTATCTGCTGGTGCAGACGGTTCTCGTTCAAGAGCAGGCCTTGAAGGCCGCACAGGAACGCCTCACCGAACTTGAGGCCAAAGTGAATGCCGCACCCGCCGCGACCGCGAGCTTTCTGGGTTCTGCACCGAAGATCGGGCCTTGGGGATCACAAGCTGGTAGCGTGTCGCCCGCGCAGGCCGCACCGGCGTCGGTTCCTTCGACCCGATCGCCGTTACAGGCGGCGGTGGCGCCGCAACCCGCAGGCGGAGGTTTCCTGCGTACGGCCATGGCGACGGCGGCCGGTGTCGCAGGCGGCGCCCTGTTGTTCGAGGGCATCCGCGGCATGATGGGCCACAATCCAGGTTCGACGGCCCAGGCCGGCACTCCACCGGGCGTCATGCCGGATGCGCAGCAGCAGGCGATGTTGGCTGGCGACGACGGAACGATGGCAGAACCGGGCGACGAGGACTACGACACGGCGGCCTACAATTCGGATCTGGACGGCAGCGACGACAGTTTCGCCTGATCTTTCTGAACTCTTTTCATAACAAACGGGGAAATACCGAAATGATCGAACTTCACACCTGGGGTACGCCCAACGGCCGCAAAATCTCCATCATGCTGGAGGAGTGTGGGTTGCCCTACAGCGTGCACAAGGTCGACATCTCCAAAGGCGAGCAGTTCAAGCCGGAATTCCTGCGCATCAGCCCCAACAATCGCATTCCCGCGATCGTCGATCCGGACGGTCCCGGTGGCAAGCCGCTCAGCGTCTTCGAGTCGGGCGCGATCCTGATCTACCTTGCCGAAAAGACGAAGAAGTTCATGCCGGCCGACGCCGCCAAGCGCTACGCGACACTGGAGTGGCTAATGTGGCAGATGGGCGGCTTCGGCCCGATGTTGGGGCAGGCCCACCATTTCCTGCGCGCGGCGCCGTCCAAGGTCGAGTACGGCATCAAGCGTTATGTCGACGAAGCCAAGCGCCTCTACGGCGTGCTCGACAGGCAGCTTGCGGGTAACGCCTTTGTCGCCGGTGAGGAATATACGATCGCCGACATGTCGATCTTCCCGTGGGCAGCGCGCCATGAATGGCACACCGTGAACCTGGCCGACTTCGCCAACGTCAAGCGCTGGTACGACATCGTCAACGCCCGTCCTGCCGTGACCAAGGGCATGTCAGTTCCGTATCTGAATTGATCATGCACAAGCTTGTCCTGCTGGGCGCACTCGGCCTCGTCGCCTGCGCCCAGCCCGGCGCACCGCTCACGTGCACAGCGCCGCTCAAGCCGGCGCTGGAACTTGGCCTCTACTTCGGTCTGGACATCGAGGGCGGTGGCGTCGTGAGCGAAGCGCAGTGGGCCCAGTTCGTGGCCGATGACGTGACGCCACGTTTTCCTGATGGCTTGAGCGTGCTCAATGTGGCCGGACAATCCCGCAACGCCACGAACCAGACGTTGCGCGAACGGACCAAACTGTTGGTCGTCGTGGTCTTCGATGCGCCGTCGCACCGCGCCAAGGCCGATGCCATCATTGCAGCCTACGGCAAGCGTTTCGGCCAGAATAACGTCTTCCGCACTGAACACTCGGTCTGTGCCGGAGCCTGATCGTAGGCGGTTCCGTCGTGGGACGATGCGTTGGGTCCACATAGATACCTCGCCCACGACGGAAAGGCGATCATGACCGGTTCTACATTTGAGCGGACGTTGAAGGGGCGCTCCCGGGGTGGAAGCGCTTTAGGGCGACGGCTGTAAGGCCCACGACGATCATCAGCACGATTCCTTGAGCCGCCAGGAATGGTGGCTCGGATTGCGTCGGCGCGAGCGCGTTCAGAAAGGTCAGCTTCTGGAAGGCCTGGACGACCCCGACGACTGAATTGAGGTAGAGCGCAAAAGCACCCCCGGCGATACTGATCCAGCGCCAGGGCCCGGCCAGCCGATAGCGATATAGAGCCAGCACGGCCGGCGTCAGCACGACCAACGATATGACGCCAAAAATGACGGGCGGTCCGATCTTGAGATTGGGGAACAGAAATCCGGTCACGCTGGTGGCGACGGTTGTCAGGAGAAACGCCGCCGTCCAGCCGGGTACCGACCTCGCGTTCGCGGCGGCGAACAGCCAGATGAAGCCAGTGGCGATTCCGATCAGGCCGATCACGACGTGCAAGGTTGTGAAGTCTGATAGTGACATTCCAGGGACCATAGCAAGACCTCCCGTTCGCAGATGCGCTTCACCATTGCGGCATGCGATTCTCTTGGAATCAACGACAGCGTGTAGTCGATTCCGGGATAATCCTAGATGCAGGACAACCGCGCCCGGGTCATCGCAATGTCCATGCCATGCAGGGAGGCGCCACTCTATTGACGCTCTGCCCAGCCGATCATCTTGGCCATGAAGGCGTCGCAGGCATCCATCTGGGATTTTGCGACGAACTCGTTGGGCTGGTGGGCCTGGGAGATGTCGCCGGGGCCGCAGATCACGGTCGGGATGCCGTGGCCGCGGAAAATGCCGGCCTCGGTGCCGTAGGGCACGGCATAGGTGCGGTTGCCGCCGGTCCATTGCAGGGCGAGCTTGGCTGCCTCCTCGTTCTCCTCGGGCTTCAGGCCGGGCACGAAGGAGCGGCGCTCCAGCTTGATATCAGCGTCGGGGTGTTTTGCTTTCATCCTGGGCAGCAGCAGTTCGGCCACGTATTTCTCGGCCCGGCGCTGCACTTCCCAGGCATCGTCACCGGGCAGCGTGCGATAACCCCATCGCAGCGTGCATTCGCGGGCCAGGATGTTGACGGCGGTGCCGCCGCCCGCGATGCCGACATTGATCGTGGTGTGGCCGGGGACGGTGTCGATGTCGGTACGGACCCTCTGGGCCAGTTCGACCTGCAGTTCGTTCAGCCAGTGAATGAAGTCTCCTGCAAAAGCGATGGCGCTGACGCCGAGATGGGTCATCGAGGAATGAGCCTCGACGCCCGTGAAGGTGGCGATATGGCCGCCGCCGGCGTTCTGGGCATTGACGACGCCCATCATGGTGGGCTCGCCCACGATCACCGCCTGCGGGCGTGGCACGTTGCCCATCAGCTTCTCGGCCAGAGAGTGGGCACCCAGGCAGCCGATCTCCTCGTCGTAGCTGAAGGCGAAATGCATTGGCACTTTCAGGCGGGCGCGCTGGAATGCCGGAACATGGGAAAGGCAGGCGGCGATGAAGCCCTTCATATCGCAGGTGCCGCGGCCGTAAAGATTGCCGTCGGCCTTGGCGGTGAGGGCAAAGGGATCGGTGTCCCAGGCTTGGCCGTCGACCGGCACCACGTCGGTGTGGCCCGACAGCACGATGCCACCGGGTGCGGAGGGGCCGATCGAGGCATAGAGGTTGGCCTTGGTGCCCTCGTCGTTGGGCACCAGCGTGCTCGCGACTCCATGATCGCCGAGGTAGCCCTGGATGTGCTGGATCAGCTCCAGGTTCGAATTGCGGGAAGTCGTGTCGAACGCCACGAGGCGCTCGAGCAGGGCGATGGAATTGGCCGCAGGGGAACTCATGCCGGTACCGTTGCACGGTTGGGGCTGCGCCGCCAAGAGACTGATTTTGCTTGCAAAATTGCAGGCTTGTTTGACACCCGGGGGTGCCGCCGCTAGAACCGCCACGCATCCGTCGTGAATATCGACCGCCGGGGCTTTAGCGGGCTGCGGAGAGGTGGCCGAGCGGTCGAAGGCGGCGGTTTGCTAAACCGTTAATGGGAGTAAATCCCATTCGAGGGTTCGAATCCCTTCCTCTCCGCCATTACCCGTTGAAATCATTGATCTTTATAGCAAGGTCTAAGAATCAACCCCCGGCTTGACCCCTACTGGAGCGCGCAAAGGGGGCGCAAGGCGGGGAGACTAAGTCACCCCGCGCCCCGGCGCGGGATAGGGAAGAGGTCCTGCGCGCTGCATGCTGGCCGGCGTCGGATTGCCGCCGCCATGCCGATGATCGGCGCACCGGGCTGACGGCGCAGGCGATCAACGATTTTTTCCGCCCCGCCGAACGACAGGTCACAACCGGGAGTCTCCTTTTGAACAGCAGCGCAGTTAATTGTAACATAAAGTTGTGGAGCTTGACGCTATTCTCTTTCAAATAGGAGGGTGTCATGTCCATTCGGCTACAACTGAATCGAGATATCGATCGGCTTGTCCGGATCATTGAGAGCAATCGCAACGGCCTTAGGTCGAAAGCTACAAGCCCGTCCGATCGTATCACGCTGAAACTTACTATCGGAGTCCTAGGCTATAAACTGAAGTGCGTGAGGCAGCAGCGTGCCGACCTCAACGCGGCGCAAACGCGCCGTCTACTCCACTAGGTCGCGCTCGCGCTGCAAGTCTGCCGCTGCAATAGGCGGGACGCAGAACGGGAGGGCAAGCGTGCGCGCGTAGATCGGCCGGTCCGATATCCCTACAAGAGGTTCAACGACATTGCCTGCACCAAGTATGGTGCGCGCATGACACTGCAGGTTGGTCCGTTCAGTCCCTCTTACGAGCGCGAGCGCTCTCGCGGGCGTTCACCGGGACAGCCTTACCCATAATCTCGAAATTGCCCACTCCTGCGATAGTAACGCACTATGCTGAGCGCACACCGGATAGATGCTACGTAGTGTGACTGTGCGTTTTCGCAATGCAATGAAAAGGGGCGAACATGGGAAGGCTCGACGGCAAGATCGCGGCGGTGACGGGCGGGGCGTCCGGGATCGGTGAGGCGACGGTCAGGCGTTTTGTCGCCGAGGGCGCAAAGGTGGCATTCTGCGATCGGGACGGCGAGCGCGGCCAGCGCGTGGCGGCCGAGCTTGAGGCTTCCGGCGCCACGGTCGCCTTCACGCAGGCCGACGTTGGTACCGAGGCCGCATGCCTTGCCTTCGTAAACGGTGCCGCGGGCAAGTTCGGGCGCCTCAATATCCTAGTCAACAACGCCGGTATCCGCAAATACGAGAAAATTGACGAGGCAAGCGCGGCGAGTTGGAACGAGATCCTCAATGTCAACCTGATGAGCTACGCCTTCTGTGCCAAGGCGGCGATTCCGCTAATGCGCCGCGACAAGGGTGGGGCCATCGTTAACGTTGCGTCCGTACGTTCCGTCGTCGCAGGCGGTGGCAACCTGCAGTATGACACCACAAAGGCCGCGATCGCGGGCCTGACGCGGGCGCTCGCCGCCGACCACTCGCCGGAGGGCATTCGTGTGAACGCCGTCGGCCCGGGCCCGATTTTCACGCCGTTCCATCAGCGCCGCATCGAAGCGGCAGGCCAGTCCGTCGCGCAGTACGACGCCAGCGCCGCGAAAGGCACCATGCTGAAGCGGCCGGGAAGGGCCGAGGAGGTCGCTGCGGCGATCCTGTTTTTGGCCTCCGACGATGCCTCCTACGTCACCGGCGCACTGCTGTTCGTGGACGGCGGTATGACGGCGATGTGAAGAATGTTCAGCCGGCGCACCCATGGCGCCCGGTTTCCGTGCGCCGCTCCGCGATCCGGGTTGGCTTCCTCGCCATTGTTATGTATCGCTGGACGCGCAACCGACCTCTCGAGGGAAAAGCCACATGTCGTTGACCCGCCGCGTCATGATCGCGACCGCAACTGTCGCCGCCGCCCATCCGGCTGCCGCGCAAACTCAAGGAAAAGTCATGACGACCCAGACCGGCCTGAAAATCATCGATACGACCGTCGGCACGGGCGCTAGCCCCAAGAGCGGCCAGACCTGTGTCATGCACTACACCGGTTGGCTTTCCGAAGGAGGTGCGAAAGGCCGAAAATTCGATTCGTCCGTAGACCGCGGGTCGCCCTTCGAGTTTCCCATCGGCATGAAGCGCGTTATTGCCGGCTGGGACGAGGGCGTCGCCACCATGAAGGTCGGCGGTAAGCGAACTCTAATCATTCCGCCGCAACTCGGCTATGGAGAGCGCGGCGCCGGCGGAGCCATTCCGCCCAACGCGACGCTGATTTTCGACGTCGAGCTGCTGGCAATCAAGTAAGCCCCCGATTTTGCGGGGGTGGAGAGCATTGGAAATTGATCACACTCCCTCCGCCACTACCACATGAGTGAACAGTCTCTCCCGCCCTGGTTTCGAATGTGCGGGCAGTCGGGCGGCGGGGACTGGGAGCGAACTGCGGATCCGGGAAGCTGGTATCGGAGTTGAAGAGGCGGGCCGAGGTCGGCAACGAATTGAGCGCCCTCTCGCCCACTTGAGGTCGGCAAGGGGATGAGCCGGTTCCAGACCTCGGCTGCTAGCTCGCCGATTCGGCGGTGCTGTCTGCCAGTCGTGTTCGACGATCATCGGCTTGGTGACGGATCGCCGAGGCGAGGGCTCCCCGGCCGGCGCTCAGCGCCCGGAAATCGTCGCGGGCGAGTACCGTAAGATCGCACGCCGTGCGGCATTGCACCGTGGCCGTGCGCCTGACGTCGCTCAGCAGGGCAATCTCGCCGAAGCAATCGCCATCCGAGAGCTCGGCCACCTCGATGCCGTCCTTGAGCACGGCCAGCCGGCCGGTGTTGACGATGTAGGCGGTGTCGCCGACATCGCCCTCGGCGATCACCACGTCGCCGGCCGCGTGGTGGCTGCGCTGCAGGCGCTCTGTTCGATCGGGTGCAACCACCGCGATGTCGTTGCGAAACGGGATGTCGAGAAGCCAATCGATCAGAATGCGCAGGTTACGTTCCAGGCCTGGCAGTTCTGCGAGGTTGCTCAAGCGTGAGAGCAGCCACGCCGGCATCCCGGAAAGCAGCCATCCGCCAACGCCGTAGAGCGACCGCCGGCCCATATTGTACGGTTTCAGTAGTCGTCGGCGTAGCCGATGGTGACGCGGGGAGTAGCCTTGCGACCGCGCCCATGCATTGTGGCCAGCGGCACGTCCTTGCGCCGCCAGATCCGCCAGGGTGAGGAAGCGGTGCCGATCTGCCTCGTCGGTTGTCGGTACCCAGATGTCTGGATATCCAGTCAGGGACAAGTTACCATCGATACTTGGGGGCCAGCGGACATTCCCCCCGTCCACCTGTACGGACGGCTGGCGGAAAGACGCGTTAATCACCAGCCCTAGCGGCCGCCGCTCGCCGCTCGAAAGCAGGAGGGCGCGGTCAGTGAGGCTCGCCACCCGATCGCTGTGGCCAAGTCGGACCCCCGCCTTTACCAATTCTCGATTGCGACGTGCGTGGATCAATGCCTCAAAGTCGCTGTAAGGCGTATCGGTGTCCTCGTATTGCCAGACCTGCCAGCCATTCTCCTCCAGTACTTGGTAGGATGCTGCCGCGGTGCGCAGCCAGGCGGCGACCTCGACGGCTGTGGCGCAGGCGCGTTGGCCTGAGCCGATCACGGCGATGGTCAGCAGCCGGGCTCGCTCGGCCGGGTCGTCGGCGAGTTCGGCATCCTCGATTAGGTGGACGATGCGCTCGCGAATGTGCAGCGCGTCACCGACCGAGTCGATGTTGCAAGCATGCGCCATGATACCCGGCGCGAAATCGAGATTGGGCTGGAGGAACGGCGCCAGGATCAGCTGGTCGTAGTGCAGAGTCAGAAGGGTCCCCTGTCGTCGCCTCACGATGATCCGATGGGCGCCGGCCTCCACCGCTTCGAGGCGCCCACTGACGACTCGGCATTGTGGCAGTATGCGGCGGATGGGATTGATCACGTCACCCGGCTGCATGATGCCGCCAACTACCTCAGGCAGCAGGGGATGGAACAACAGGTTCGAGGCATCGTGCACCAAGGTGATACTCACTCGCGTGTACGGGCCGACGAGTTTCTCGAGGCGCATGCCGGCACTGATGGCCGAGAGGCCGCCACCGGCAATGACGATGTGGGCAGCCCTGTCCCGCGCTTCTGGCACGCGCCACTGCCCCGCTCCGTTGAACAGCAACGAGAGGACGACGCCATAGAACAATGCGTGCGCCATGTAGCTCTCGGGCAGCAGGCTGGCGAAGAATAAGAAAGCCAGCATCAGCACGACGGCCAACGGCCGCAGGAGGATACCGGCGATAATCAGGAGCCCGGCCGAGACTTCGACCAGCATCATGATCAGTGTGAAGGTTTCGGGAGCTTTGGACAGGATCGGGAGATGGTAGGTCTCGATGATGCCAATCATCAGGTTGGGGTGCAGCACTTTGTAGGAGATGCCCATGTAGAGCACTGTCGCACCTGTCAGGATGCGCAAGATGGCTTGGGCGCGCTGACGCGGCTGGGCGGCGAGCCATGCCTGCACGGGGCCGAGCGACGGTGCCACGGGCAGCGGTACGACGTAGCGCCCTGGCCCCTGCAGCAAGAGGTAGACAGATGCGCCGATCAAGGCGCCGACATAGGGCAGCGTCGCGGTCCCGAACAGGCCGATGCCGAGAACTGCCAGGAAAATGAGAACGGCAGCGAAGAAGCGGACGTAGAGCCCGATCAGCAAGGCGAACGCCGTGACGATCTCGGCGACCTGCAGCCAAGCCCAGGCGGATGGTAGTTCGTGCAGCAGCAGGTCGGGCGCGAACATAGTCGGCATGCTAAAGGGCGGCACCCCGACACGCGGTTCCGCGCCAAGCCCGGACGACAGCAGCAGCCAGGCCAGGCAGAACCGCAGGATCGGCGCGACCAAGTCGCCGTAGGAGGCCAGCCGCACTTGCAGGTCGGGGAACAGCTCGCGCGCGCCGGTGAAACCGAGCCGGATCCAGCCAGCGAGAAAGGCCAAGAAGGCGAGAATCGGGATGACGTTGCCGGCCGACCAGGTGGTGAACAGTTCGGGCAGGGGTTTGGCGCCCCACTCCAGCATTTGCTCAGGCGTCAGGATCCACTGCTCGTGCGCCAAGGAAGGGCCCGGAAGGAAGAACCCCGGAAGGGCTATCAGCAGGAACGGGCCGAAGGTCGGCACTCGGAAATATCGGCTTCTACGCGGACCCATCGAAACTCATTTGGTTAAGTGCCCTTTACACTCGATGGGCGGCAATTGGCGACCAAGTAGTGACGCCTCAAGCAACGCGCCGTCGCCCGTGAGCATCACCACTCGGCCGCCACGCCGGTTGAGTGCGGGCTGCAATCGCTCAGCACGCACTCGGCGGAGACGCGCAACGGTGCCTGTCTCGTCCCAGCCCATCTGCTGCGAGTATCTGGCAGCCGAGAACCGCATTCTGACGTCCCAGAAGAAAGATCGGCCGAAGCTCTCGTACGCCGAGGCGCAAATTATGCCCGCGCAGCCCTCCGTCCGCCCAGGAGACCGTTGGATTTCAAGTCCTTTCCTTGCGCCATTGCCTCCCGCAACAACTCTCTTCTGCCCCCGTCACAATCCTCGCAAACAATGCACACCTTGCCCACCGCGTGCAAACAAACCAGGTCGCTTGGGTGTTGACCAGGCAGGGTACTTTCAGCCTCAGCAGCCTACCGAAGCCGCCGCGTCTCTAATGCCGCGCCCGTGAGGGCGCCGGCACCACGGAGGGCAGGTGTCGATGTGCAAACGGGAGCCATCGGACGCGCGTAGCCACGAAAGCAGAACCGCCGTCGGGTCCCATCGCCATCCGAAATACCGCCGAAAGGGATCAGAACTGAATCGCCTTGCCGCCCTTGCCGGCCCTTGATTCAAGGCGCCGCTTGAGTTTGATAGGGACCCATCCGTTCGTGAGATAGATGCACCAGGCGAGAGGTACGACCATGCGACAGAACAAGATCAAGCAGAAGTGGCGTGCCGGGCAATGGGTGTCGCTCGGCTGGCTCTCGGTGTCCCATGGACTCACCGCCGAGGTCATGGCGCGCCAGGGATTTGATGCCCTGTGCGTCGACTTGCAACACGGCACGTCAGAAATGAAGGATGTGGGACCAATGCTGCAGGCGATCTCGCAGACCGACACGGTGCCGGTCGTGCGGGTCGCCTGGAACGAGCCGGCGGCCATCATGAAGGCTCTGGACCTCGGCGCCTATGGCATCATCGTGCCGTTGGTGAACAATGCCAAGGAAGCCGCCATGGCGGTGGCCGCGTGCCGCTTTCCGCCCGTCGGCATGCGCTCCAACGGCCCCGTGCGCGCTGTGCACTATGGCGGCGCCGACTATGTGGCCAATGCCAACGACGAGATTGTCGTCATGGCCATGATCGAGACCAAGGAAGGTCTCGCCAATCTCGATGCCATCTGCGCCACCCCGGGCCTCGACGCCGTCTACATCGGGCCGGCCGACTTGTCGTTCGCCTTGGGTCTGCCGCCGCGCGGCGATAACCCGGATCCTCTCCATCTCGCCACCTGCGACAAGATCCTGGCGGCGGCGCACAAGGCCGGCATCAAGTGCGTCATGCACTGCGCCACTGCGGCGTTCGCGGCAGGCGCGGTAAAGCGCGGGTTCGACATGGTGATGGTGACGTCCGATCTGTCCTGCATGATTGCCGGCGTGAAAAGCGAACTCGAGGTGCTCAAGGCCAAGACCGCCTGACGGGACGTCATTGTCCCCGGAGCCCATTGGATGCCGGGTCCTTCACTTCCGCCGTCTTCGCCGTAGGCACGGGAGCCGGGACTCGAACCATTGTTGGGAAGGAACGCATACGCCATGTCCAGCGACTCCGCCTATGACTACATCGTAATCGGCGCGGGGTCGGCAGGGGCGGTCGTCGCGTCCAGGCTGACGGAGAGCGGCGCCTACCGCGTGCTGTTGTTGGAGGCGGGGACGGAAGGCTCGAACTTCTTCTGGTCGCGCGTGCCTGTCGGCGTCGCCAAGATGATCGACGACCCTGCCGTCAACTGGTGCTACGCGTCGGAACCGGACGAAGGCTCGGGCGGGCGGCATATCCCCGTTCCACGCGGCAAGATGCTGGGCGGCTCGAGCTCGATCAACGGCATGGTCTACATGCGCGGCCAGGCGCAGGACTACGATCACTGGGCACAGCTCGGAAACCGGGGCTGGAGCCACCAGGATGTACTTCCGATTTTCAAGCGGATGGAACGCTACGACGGTGGCTCGGACGAGTTTCGCGGCCGCAACGGTTTGCTGCGCGTCACCGACACCCCGCGCCACAAGGTGCCGCTGTTGGAGAAGATGATCGCGGCCGCCGGGCGGATGGGCCTGCCGTTCAATCCGGACCAGAACGGCGAGACCCAGGAAGGCATCGGCATGTCCCAGGTGACGATCGCCAAGGGCCGCCGCCAGAGCACGGCCTACTGCTATCTCGATCCGGCCCGCTCGCGGCCGAACCTCACGATCGAGCAGGGGGCGATGACCGAGGCGCTGATCCTGGAAGGCAAGCGATGTGTCGGCGTTCGATATTCGGCCGGTGGCGTGAAGCGGGAAGCAAGGGCGGCGCGCGAAGTGATCGTCTCGGGTGGATCGATCAACTCGCCGAAGCTGCTGGAACTTTCCGGCATCGGCCAGGCGGAACGGTTGCGTTCGCTCGGCATCACGCCGGTGCACGACCTGCGCGGCGTCGGCGAGAACCTGCGCGATCATTATTCGCCGCGCGTCAGGTTTGCGATCAAAGGAAAAAACCTCACCTTCAACGACAATGCCCGCGGCTGGCGACTGGCGCGGGAAGCGATCAAGTATGCGCTGTTCCGCGAGGGATTCCTGGCATCGACGGCCGTGCCTATCCGTCTTTATTTCCGCACCCGTGTTGGACTAGAAACGCCCGACGCGACGATCTCGATCGCGCCTTTCCTGTACGAGATGATCGGACATGAGAGGCGCGTCTCGCGAAAGAAGGGCATCACGATGAACGTGAATGTGCTGCGATCAGAAAGCACGGGCTCAATTCATATCAAATCCGCGGATCCCGCCGAACCGCCGGCGATCCGGTTCAATTTTCTTTCGGCCGAACAGGATCGTGCCGGCGTTCTGGCCGCCATCCGCAAGGGCCGCGAGCTAATGGCGACGTCGCCGCTGAAGGAGGTCACGGGCGAGGAAATCGCTCCCGGGGCGCATCTGCAGAAGGACCACGAACTGCTCGACTGGGTGAGGAAGAATGCGGAGACCACCTACCACCCGATCGGCACCTGCAAGATGGGCGCGGACACCATGGCGGTAGTCGATTCCGAGTTGCGGGTCCGTGGTATCGAAGGTCTGCGCGTTGCAGATGCCTCCATCATGCCGACGCTGACCAGTGGCAACACCAATGCACCAACCATCATGATCGGCGAAAAATGTGCCGAAATGGTGCTCGCCACCGCTGCGGCACGCAAAGCCGCTTAGCCGGCCACATTCAACTCTCCACCAGCGGCATCACCTCCGCGGCGAAGCGTTGCAGGCGTTCTATGCTGTCGGCGGTGGACGTGCCGCGGAAGTCGAAGATCAACTCATGCACGCCGAGGGCAGCGAACGAACGGATGTCGCCGGCGATTTCGGCAGCGCTGCCGGAAAAGCTGCGGCGCGCGCCGTCACGGTCCGGAATACCGGTGTCGTAAAGTGGCGCCTTGTAGGAGATGGTGAGGCCTGCGAAATCGCGGCCCTCGGCTTCCGTCATCCGCTTCAGGGTCTCCAGATGGGTCCGCATCTCCTCGGGCGGGAGCGGCGATGCGGCAATGGCCCCTACCGGATGCCAACCGTCGCCGTGTCGCGCAGTGCGGCGAAGGGCGGCGCGGGAATGGCCACCGACCCATATGGGCGGATGCGGCTTTTGCAACGGGAAGGGCTCAGCGCGAATGTCGGTATAGCTGTAGAACTTGCCGGCGAAGCTGGCGGGGGAACGGGACCACAGTTGCTTGAAGATCGTGATCCATTCGTCGGTGACCGCGCCGCGGCGGTCGAAATCGGGGCTGCCCAGGGCTTCGAATTCCTCCTTCAACCAGCCGACGCCTACGCCCAGCGTCACGCGTCCTCCGGACAGGACATCCAGTGACGCCACCATCTTCGCCGTCAGCACCGGGTTGCGATAGGGCAGGACAAGCACGGAGGTGACGAGCCGCAACTTCTCCGTCGCCCCGGCCACCACGCCCAGGATGGAGAAGGTTTCGAGGGCATCGCCACTGCTGGGATGCTTGCCGTCCAAGGTGTAGGGATAGGCGGACCCGCTTTCCACCGGGAAGACGACGTGGTCTGCGATCATGGCGGAGTGCAATCCCAGGCGTTCGCCTTCGCGAGCCAGGGCGAGGACGCCCTCACGGGTGGCGGTGGGGCCGCGAGTGGGAAGGTAGAATCCGTAGCGCATAGGGATGGCTCCGCTTCCTTGCTCAAAACGTTGGCAAGCCGGGCAAGTGTAAGGTGTTTTGCGTCGCTGCTATACCGGCATGGACGGGATCCCGATCCACCGCGGTTGCCCGGCGGCCGGCGGTCAGACTCGCAATACGCCATCCGCGATGTCAGTATTGCCTTTGGTCCGAGGTGACGAGTATCGATGCCCAGTATGACGAAGCCGGTGGTCGGCGTGATCGGGAATGCCCAAGTCATCAACGACAGGCACAATGTGCAACTCGTGGGACAGCGCAATCTGCAGGCCATTGCCGAAGTGGCAGGGGCGCTGCCGCTGATGTTTGCCGGCACGCCGGACATTACCGACATCGATGCGTTGCTGGGAGCGGTCGACGGGATTCTGCTGACCGGCGCACGCGCCAATGTTCATCCGGCGCACTTCGGGGTCGAGCCCGATCCGCGGCACGAACCCTACGACCAGGCTCGCGACGCGATGGCGCTGGCATTGATCGAGGCCTGCGTCGCCCGCGGTATTCCGCTCTTTGGCATCTGCCGCGGGTTCCAGGAAATGAACGTTGCGTTTGGCGGCTCGCTGCATCCCGAGATCCGCGAGCTGCCGGGGCGCATGAACCATCGCATGCCCCGGCTGGAGAACGGCGAGATACATCCCGATCCTGAGGTCGTGTTTGCCGATCGCCATGAAGTGCGACTGGTGGCGGGTGGATTGTTCGCAGGACTTCTCGGCTGCGAGACTATCCGGGTCAATTCGCTGCATGGTCAGGGAATTCTGGAACCCGGCGAGCGGGTTGTCGTCGAGGGCGTGGCGGAAGACGGTACGATCGAGGCGATTCGTGTCGCCGAGGCACCTTCCTTCGCGGTTGGTGTCCAGTGGCACGCCGAATACGACCCGCAGCGCAACCCCATCAATCGAGCCTTGTTCAAGGCGTTCGGCGCCGCATTGCTGGATCACCGGCGTACTCCGTGACATGTTCTAAAGGACTTGCAGAATCGCGATCATATTGCTGCGCGCAGGTGCGCCATGTTTCTGGTTCTGGCCTGTCGCCATTGCTGTAGTTTCGGGCGGTAGTGCTGGACGCCCAAAAGCCAATCGGCTTCCGCGTCACCTTCGTTCCTTCGAACCGGCTCGACCGGCGACGAAGGGGCTTTGAGCCGACGAGCCAGATGGACGTCGCCAGCAATACCGCCGGCCGTCGCGATTGGCAGCCGCAACAGCGCGGGAAATAGCCTTTCCAATGCGAACCGGAGGATTCTCACTTTGCAGTCAGTTGTTTCGCGCACGCCTCTCGCTGTCGTCACGCAACGTTTGTGGCTGGAATGGAAACGCTCTCCGGGGAGTTCGGCCTATCTGATCCCTTACGTCTTTCGCCTCCAGGCGGGAATCGAGCCCGCGCGACTGGAGCAGGCGATTCGCGGCGCGGTGGAAGCGTCCGAAGCCCTGCGATCGGTGGTCGAAGAGGTCGAGGGTCGTCCTTTTCAGACGGTTCGACCCACCCCCGAGCGACTTCTGGAGATTTCCGACAGTTGGGAGTGGGCAGTGACCCGGCCATTTGATCTGGCCGCCGGTCCGTTGTTCCGGTTCGTGCTGTGTGGTGACATTTTCGTGGTGAACGCCTCCCACGCCGTACTCGATGGCGAGGGCATCGAGATGTTCCTGGCGGATGTGGCTTGCCGCTACACCGGCGAGGACGTGGCGACGCCGGGCCCGGGGCCGGCGGCATGGACCGATCATGAAAAGGCCTATTTCGACAGCCCGCAACACGAACGGGACCTCGAGTACTGGGTGACCCAGATGGGCACGACGGACTTTCACATGGCCCTGCCCAGCCGTCGCTCGACATATGGCGGGGAGCCGGACGGTATCCATCATTTTTCACTGCCCACGCCCCGTCTCGGTATGAGCCCCTTCCTGGGGTTGATGGCCATTCTGGAGGCTTTGCTGTTTCGCTACACCGAGCAGGAGAACATCTCGGTGCTCTATCCGACGAACATCAGAGGACCGGCATTCGCCAAGTCCCTGGGCTCCTTCGTCAACACGTTGATCTCCACGGCTTCGTTTTCGCCGGAACTTACGTTCCGCCAACTGTGCGCGCAGGTGCGGGAGCAGCGCCGGGCATCGCGCGAGCATGCCGAGGTTCCCTTCCAGCAGGTCGTCAGGGCATTGCGCCTGAAGCGGCAGGTCGACTCGCTGGAATTGCCCAATGTCACCATGGCGATGTCGTCCTTTCATCCGCATTTCGCGCTGGGCGAGTCGGTGCCTCTGACGTCGGTCGACCATCAGAACGACCTGTTGTTCATGTTCCAGGAAGTAGGGAACCGTATCGAGGTTCGACTGCACTACCGGGCTTCCTTGTTCACGGAGACCTTCGCCCGTGAACTGAGTGACCATTTTGTCCTGCTGGCCGAACGGGCACAGACCCATCCCGACCAGGCGATTGCCACGCTTTCGCTGGCCACGCCGGAGGAAAAGCGCCGCATCGAGACCGAATGGACTCCCGCGCCGGCTCCCTTCGATAATCTGCAGCTGTTGCACGATGCCGTTGCCGACTGGGCCGAACGGACCCCCGAAGCGCCAGCTCTGCTGACGCGGGATCGGACGCTCAGCTATGGCGAGGTACAGGCATTGGCCAATCGTATCGCCCACTGCCTGCGCAGCAGGGGCGTCCGTCCCAACACGTTGGTGGCGGTTATGATGGAGAAGGGCTGGGAACAGGCGGTGGCCTGCCTGGGAATCCTGCAGAGTGGGGCGGGCTACCTGCCCATCAATGCCTCCTGGCCGGCCGAACGGATCGACAATGTCCTGAAGCAGGGTGAGGTCGAGTTTGTCCTGAGCCAGCAGCGGGTGCTCCAGCGGCTCGGGCGCGAGGGCCTGGCTGTCGACGTGCCGGAGGTGTGGACGAGTTATCCGGACAAGCGACTGGCTTCGGTGAACAGTCTCGACGACATCTGCTACGTCATTTTCACGTCCGGCTCGACCGGCCGGCCGAAGGGCGTGGTGCTGTCACATCGCGGAGTCATGAACACCCTGCGCGATTGCAACCAACACTATGGCGTGACGGAGTCCGATCGCGTCCTGCAATTGTCGGACCTCAGTTTCGACATTTCGGTCTATGACATATTCGGCATGCTGAGCGCCGGCGGGGCGGTCGTCATTCCCGACGAGGAGCGCCATCTGGAGCCACCGCACTGGATCGAGTTGGTACGACAGCACCACGTTACAATCTGGTTCAGCGTGCCGATGTACGCCGACATGTGGGTCCAGTCGGGCGAGGCGCTCCCCAGCCTGAGACTCTTCATGCTGGCCGGAGACAAGATCCCCTGCGAACTGCCCGGGCGCATTCGGGCACTGATGCCTTCGACGAGTATCTGGAGCCTGGGAGGGGCCACGGAGGCCTCGATCGTCTCGGTCTGGTACGAGATCGGAGAGGTCGATCCCAGCTGGAGCAGCATCCCCTATGGTCAGGCGATGACCAACCAGGAGATGTACGTTCTTGATGCCGGCCTCAATCACTGTCCGCCTTACATGCCAGGCCGAATCTTCATTGGCGGGGTCGGCGTGGCGTTGGGCTACTGGCGCGATCCGGAGAAGACGGCGGCGGCATTCATCACCCATCCGGAAACCGGCGCACGAATATACAACACGGGCGATCTCGGACGCTGGCTGTCTGACGGGCAGATGGAGTTCCTCGGACGCGCGGACTTCCAGGTGAAGGTAAACGGCTTTCGGGTGGAATTGGGTGAGATTGAAGGCGCCATTCTTACCTTGCCCGGCGTCACGACTGCGATCGTGGATGCCCTGGATCAACCCGGCGGCAACGGCAAGTTCCTGGTCGCCTATCTGATCCTGGAGGGCCAGCTCGACGCGGCGCGGATCCGTGCCGATCTCCAGGAGCGACTGCCTTATTACATGATTCCGCGCTTCTTCGTTCAGTTGGCAGAGATCCCGCTGTCGAGCAACGGCAAGCTCGACCGCAAGGCATTGCCCCGGCCGGACCTGGACCAGATCGCAGCCGACCATCCTTACGTGGCGCCCCGCACGGCGACGGAGGTCACTCTGGTCGACCTCTGGCAGACCCTTCTGAAGCACGAACCGATCGGCATCCACGATAACTTCTTTGCCCTCGGCGGTGACTCGCTGCAGACAATCCAGTTTGTCATGCAGGCCCGGGACGCTGGACTTCAGATCAGTGCCAACGCCGTGCAGAGCGCGCCCACCATCGCCGAGCTGGTCCAAAGGCTGGGGGGTGGCGTGGCATCCACGGAGAATGCCGCCACCGGGGAGGCGCCCCTTACGCCGATGCAGAGATACTTCCTCGGGTGGGCGCGCAACTGCCCGGATCACTTCAACGTTTCGGCGGCTTTCCGATGCGATCTCGACCCTGAGCGCCTGCGGTCCGCCCTGAAAAAGGTGGTGGACCATCACGATTCCTTGCGACTTCGGTTTGACGGAGATCGGCAACACTATGTCGAGGACGGACTCGAGATCCCGCTGGAGTACGCCAAAGTACCTTTGAAGAGACTAGCCGCGCAGATCAGCCGGCTGCAGACGACGCTGAATATCGCGCGTGGCCCGATCATGCGGGCAGGACTCTTCGCCACCGAGGACGGCCAGCGTCTCGTCCTGATCTGCCATCACCTTGTATGTGACGGTGTAGCCTGGGGTTTTCTTCTGGCGGACCTGCAGCGCGCCTATCAGGATTTGCCCCTGCCGAGTCCGGGCTGCACATTCAAAGCCTGGAGCGAGCGCCTCGTCGAATACGCGCGCAGTCCCGAGGCGGAAGCCCAGCTGCCTTTCTGGCTCGCCCAGGATGGTCCGTCCTTTCCGGCGGACAGCCTTGAGGAGGGGGCGCTTCAGAGCGATCTGGCGGTCCACGAGTTTGAAGTTCTTGAGGCGAATGCACCTCATCTTTATGAACGCGTCGCGGCGGCCCTGGTCGCAGCCAGTGGCCAGCCGGAACTCCTGGTGCACCTGGTCGGGCATGGTCGTGAAGGGCTCTTCGATGATGTCGACCCTACGCGTACCTGTGGTTGGTTCACCACCCATACGCCGCTTCTGCTGAGTGGAAGCCTGGGCGAGGTCACGGCTCAATTGCACTCCATGCCGCAGCATGGATTGGCCCATGGCGTCTTGCGCTATTATCATCCCCGCGGAAGCGAACTATCCGGTCAGGATCGCGTCAAGGTTCTCTACAATTTCCTGGGCGACGCCTGGGATGGCATCTTCCGTGGCCCCTTGTTGCATCGCCCCGAAGAGGAACTGCTGTGGCCGTCCAATCATTGCGCGGCCCAAAATCTGGCTGACTTTTGGCTCTACCTGCACGCTTACGTTTATGAGGGAGCCTTGCGGCTGCGTTTCGTCTATTCGACCAAGAATTTCCGCGCCAAGACCATCCACGCCCTCGAGGCCCGGATGCGAGAAAGCCTGCGTTCACAATTGTCCGAGACCGTATCGATCTCGCCATGATTGCGCTCTACCTGCTGATCCTGGTCGATTCCATCAGCGTTTCCGTTGTGATTCCATTGCTGGGGCCACTGCTGATCGACCCGGAGACCCAGGTTTTCCTGATCGGTTCGCCGTTGCCGTTGCGCAGCTTCGTGAGCGGCCTGCTGATGGCCGCTTACGTTTTTCCGATGCTCTACATGGCTCCGGTGTTGGGGCGTCTGTCCGACCAGGTGGGGCGCCGAAAGGTATTGCTGGGGTGTGGAGTCGGTGTGTTTCTGGGCAATCTCCTGGCGGGCGTGGCTATCGAGGAGCAAGCTCTTGCCGTGCTGATTTTCGCACGGCTGGTGGGGGGAGCGACTGCGGCGGCACAGCCCACAGCCCAGGCGGCCCTGGTGGATTTGGGCACGAACAAGGCCAGGCATCTAAGCTTCAGCTTGCTGTTTTCGTCCCTTGGCTTCGTGATCGGACCGGTCGTGGCCTCAAGTCTCTCATCTTATTCCCTAGCCGGCCCATTCTACTTTTGCGCGATTCTGACTGCGCTGGCGGTGGTTCTGCTGCTGCTGACTTACCGGGAAGCGCCGGCTCCCGGGCGACGGCTAAATTGGGGTGCCATTTCGATCTTCGAAGGTGTGAGCTGCTTTCGTGACGCTGCCGCCGATGGGGCGGTGCGCGGCATACTTGGGTGCTTTGTGTTGATGCAGGTGGCGTGGGGGAGCTTCTTCATATTTGTGTCGGTCTTCCTGATGGAAGGCCCGAGCCTCGACCTCAGTCTCCATCAGGTCGGCATCTTCATGTCGGTCATGGGGGTCGGGTTCTGTTTGGCCAACGGACTGGTTCAGCCATTTCTCGCCAGGTTTTTCCAGATGCGGACGCTGGCGGTTCTGGGGTTGGCACTCAACGCCGCCACCATGCTCGCGTGCCTGGTGATGGTTCGTCCGTACCAGGAGTATGTGATGGCACTGGTGGCGGGAATTACCGTCAATATTGCCTACCCCTCGATCGTCACCATGCTGTCCGATCGGGTGACGGGCGAACGGCAGGGTTGGATTCTGGGCATGGTCGGTTCGGCAGCGGCCATGGGATGGGGTGTCTCGTCGCTGCTTTCGGGTGCTCTCGGCGGGTTGGGACACGCGCTGCCTGTCGTGGCGGCGGCCGCATTGATGGGCATGGCGGCACTGGCGATGATGTCGGCTGGCTCCCGAGGGTCCGACGCGGCGAAAAGCGTTCCGCAGAAGCCGCTATGATCGAGTGCATGGGACTGCAAGGGCGGCCATGGCTCCCGCTGGAGGTCTATCCGTGAACGACCGTCCCGATCCTTCTGGACTGGATAAACTCCGGACGCGCATCCAGGGCTTGCGCGCCAAGACCATCGACAATGGATGCACCGAAAGCGAGGCGTTATCGGCCGCCACCAAGGTCGCCGAACTGCTCGACCGCTACGACCTTTCGTTGACTGACGTCGAGATCCGTGAGGCGCCGTGCGAGCGGCGCGAGTATGAGACGCAGCGCAAGAAGCGCATTCCGCTCGACGACTGCATCGGGAGCATTGCCGAATTCTGCGATTGTCGCGTTTGGCGTGAGAAGAATTCAGCCGACGAGACGAGGTATGTCTTCTTCGGTCTTCGCTCCGACATCGAAGTGGCACACTACCTGGCCGAACTGGTCGATGCGGCGGTCCGGTCCGAACTCGGCCGCTACAAGACGACCGCTGAATACCAGCGGTTCAGGCACCAGGAACGGCACACGGCGAATGCGTCCTTTGCGCTCGGCATGGTCGCCTCCATCGCCGACAAACTCGCGTCGATGAAGGCGGTGCGTGATGCGGTTAACAACAGCGCGGGGCGCGACCTCGTCGTTCTCAAGGCCGCTGTCGTGGATACTGAACTCGAAAAACTCGGTCTGACGCTGCGGACGGTCCGGCGGGCAAGCCGGATGGTGACGCCGACGGCCTACGAAGCCGGCGGGGTTGCGGGCGCGTCATTGCCCATAAGTCCAGCAATTAACCCGCGATCCCGAAGCTCATCTTGATCGCCACGATCAGGTTGGTCATCGCGATGCTGGCCAGGATCAGTCCGAACACGCGGCTCACGATCTCGACACCAGGTCGGCCGAGCACTCGGAAGATCGTTGTCGCCAGCGCGAACAGGACAAAGAGGATCACCAGACATAGAACAAGGATGCCTGTGGTCGTTGCCTGTTCAGCGATTGATCTGGTCTTGTTGTCGGTCAGCAGGACGACCGCAAGCATGGCGCCGGCGCCTCCGATGCCGGGCAGGGCCAGGGGATAGATCGCGCGCTCAAGCAGGCCAACGCCTTCCCCGACGTTCGCGGCTTCCTCCGTTACCTTGCCGAGAACCATCTTGAGGCCGAACAGCAGAAGTACGAGTGAGCCGGTCATCTGGAACGACGCCATCGGAATTTTCAGTGCTTCGAGCAAATACTGGCCGACGACGATGAAGAACAGCAGGGTCAGGAAGGCAACGCCCACGGCGTAAAAGGCGACGAGCAGAGATTCGCGCCGGGTGAGGCCGGCCGTAACGGCGATGAAGATGGGAAGTGTCGCGATCGGGTCGAGAATGACGAACAGGGTGGCGAACTCGTAGAGAAAGCCGCTCGGAAACGTGATCTCCAAGGAAACCTGCCCTTTCTGTCGACTGACCTTTCGATCTTGTGATAACCCGGCTATCGACCATAGGGAAAGCAAATGATTGAGCCGCCGCGTCCCGTTCGGATTTGGTATCAGAGCTTTGTCCATCCGACCGAACAGGCACCCTACATTGCCCGCCTGCAGCGCCTGCTCGACCAGGTGGCGGGGCAGGGCGTCCGCTTCGAGGTGCACAGCCTCGATCCTCCTGACCGTTTTTTCCACCCGCTGACGGAACTCCGCGGCGCCGTGCAAACCATCCGCCTGGCACTGGAGGCCGAACGTGCCGGCTACGATGGTTTCGTCATCGGCCATTTTCAGGAGCCCGGCCTGCTCGAGACCCGTGGTGCCGTAGACATTCCGGTCGTTGGCCTCGGCGAGGCCACGATTCTGGCGTCGCTGACGATGGGCCGCCGCATCGGCCTGGTGACCATCGATCCCGTCTTCATCGACTGGCATGAACGGCAGGTGAGGGCGCACGGCCTGGAGCAGCGCGTCGCAGGCGTGCGCGCGATCCATGCCGACCTCGCCTCCTTCATGCAGGCTTTCACCGATGACGCTGCCTACGCGGGTGTGCGCGCCGAATTCATCGAGCAGGTCCGCCCCTTGGTTACGGCAGGCGCCGAAGTGGTGATCCCGGCTGGCGGCCTGCCAATGCTGCTGTTCGCCCGTGAATGTCCGTTCGTTATCGACGGAGCCTTGGTCCTGAATGGTATCGTCACTGTAGCCAAGGCGGCGGAAATGGCGGTCTCCCTTCACCGCCTGACCGGGGCCGCGGTGAGCCGCCGTGGCACCTATGCCAAGGCGTCGACCGACTGCGTGAACGAGTTTCTCGGCTCGCGCTGGTGATGTGATACCCTGACCTGACGGCGATCCCCGTCACGATGGTCTGCAATGATCGATAAGCTAGAGTTCCTGATTGCCTTGGCGCGTGAACGGAATTTCGGTCGGGCTGCCGAGCAGTGCGGCGTGACCCAGCCGACTTTTTCTGCCGGCATCAAGCAGCTCGAAGACACGCTGGGAGTCATGCTGGTGCAGCGGACCTCGCGTTTCATCGGTTTTACGGCCGAAGGCGAGCGCGTGCTCGACTGGGCGCGCGGCATCGTGGCTGACAGCCGCGCCATGCGGCAGGAATTGCGGGCACTGAAGCATGGATTGGTCGGACGGCTGACACTGGCGGCGATCCCAACAGCGCTTGCCATGGTGTCGGCGCTCACAACGCCGTATCGCGCCAGGCACCCCAATGTGACCTTCACCATTCTCTCGCGGACATCGATGGACATCCTGTCGATGCTCGACAATCTCGAGGTCGATGCCGGGCTGACCTATCTCGACAACGAACCTCTTGGCCGCATGCGGTCCGTGCCGCTCTATCTCGAGCAGTACCGGCTTTTGACATCGGAGGCGAGCCTGCTCGGCGACCGGGGCAGTGTCACCTGGGCGGAAGTCGCGCAGGTGCCATTGTGCCTGCTGACGCCGAACATGCAGAACCGGCGCATCATCGACCAGCTTCTGCATGCCGCCGGCGGCCAGCAGGAGCCGACACTCGAATCCGATTCGATGATTGTCCTGTTCTCCCATGTTCGTACCGGCCGGTGGGCGAGTGTGATGCCGGCGCGGCTCGCCGATACGCTTGGCCTGACCGAACACTTGCGATCGATCCCGATTGTCGAACCGGAAGCGGTTCATGCCATAGGCCTCGTCATTCCCGACCGAGAACCGATGTCGCCGCTGGCCGCAGCGCTGGTAGCAGAGGCGAAATTGCTAGCTAAATCAATGAATTAAAGTCGACGATAGGTTTGTTCTATCGCAATACGGGATAATCCCATTGAGCCAGACTCCGCAGGCGCAGACAGTGCGCCGGACAGCGCGGAGAGTTGCGGTGACAATGTGGAACGAAGCGCAGGGCCAGGAAATCATCCGCCGCCACGCCGGGCGCGAAGGCGCGTTGCTGCCCATCTTGCATGAGCTACAGGCGGCTTTCGGCTATGTCGCTGCCGAGTCGATCCCGGTTGTTGCAGACGCGCTCAATCTCAGCCGGGCCGAGGTCCACGGCGTGGTGAGCTTCTACCATGACTTTCGTGGCGAGCCGGCCGGTCGGCACATTCTGAAATTGTGCCGCGCCGAAGCCTGTCAGTCGATGGATGCCGGGAGCGTGGCGCAGGCAGTGCTCGATCGCTTCGAGGTGGCATGGGGCGGTACGACTGCCGACGGCAACCTCACCATCGAAGCGACCTACTGTCTCGGGCTTTGCTCCTGCGCCCCGGCGGCGATGCTCGATGGCCAGCCGATCGGCCGTCTCAGTGGGGCGGCCGTCGAGAATCTCGTGCGCGAGGTTGAACCGCGATGACGCGGATCTTCATCCCACAGGACGCCGGTGCGCGTGCAGTTGGTGCTGACCGTGTCGCCGATGCGCTGCGGGCCGAAGCCGCCCGGCGGGGCCGAGACGTGACGTTGGTCCGCACCGGCTCGCGAGGGCTGTTCTGGCTGGAGCCGATGATCGAGGTCGAAACGCCGGCCGGGCGTATTGCCTATGGCCCAGTGACGGCGGGCGATGCGGCCACGCTGTTCGAAGCCGGCCTCGAAGAGGGCGGTGCGCATCCTTTGCGCCTCGGCAAGCCGGACGACATTCCCTTCCTGAAGCAGCAGACACGCATCACCTTTGCGCGCTGTGGCATCGTCGATCCGACCTCGCTCGACGATTACCGTGCCCATGGTGGTTATCGCGGATTGTCGCGGGCTCTTCAGATCGGGCCGCCCGGCGTGATTGAAGCAGTAACGGCGTCCGGTCTGCGTGGCCGTGGCGGCGCCGGCTTTCCGACCGGCATCAAGTGGAAGACCGTCGCCGACACGGCGGCTGACCGGAAATTCATCGTTTGTAACGCCGACGAGGGCGACTCGGGAACCTATGCCGACCGGATGATCATGGAAGGCGATCCGTTTTCGGTGATCGAAGGCATGACGATCGCGGGCTACGCCGTTGGCGCCACCCGAGGCTACATCTACATCCGTTCGGAGTATCCCGACGCCATACGGGCGATGGAAAGAGCGATTGTCGTGGCAGTCAATCGGGGCTGTCTCGACGATTTCTGCCTCGAAGTACGGGTCGGCGCAGGCTCCTACGTCTGCGGCGAGGAGACAGCACTGCTCGAGAGCATCGAAGGTCGACGAGGCCAGGTGCGCGCCAAGCCGCCTCTGCCGGCGCACAAGGGCCTGTTTGGCCGCCCGACGGTGGTCAACAACCTGGTGACGCTGGCCACCGTGCCGGCGATCCTGGCCGATGGCGCCGAGCGCTATGCCGCGCTCGGCGTGGGCCGGTCGCGCGGCACGATGCCGATCCAGATCGCCGGCAACGTCCGGCATGGCGGTCTGTTCGAGGCACCCTTCGGCCTGACACTGGGCGAGATTGTCGATGGCATCGGTGGTGGTACGGCGAATGGTCGACCGGTCCGTGCGGTCCAGGTCGGTGGCCCGCTCGGCGCGTATTTCCCGCGCGCCCTGTTCGACACGCCGTTCGATTACGAGGCCTTTGCCGGTCGCGACGGGCTGATCGGCCATGGCGGCATCGTGGTGTTCGACGACAGCGTCGACATGGCCCGGCAGGCGCGCTTTGCGCTGGAATTCTGCGGCATTGAATCATGCGGCAAGTGCACGCCCTGCCGCATAGGTTCGGTCCGCGGCGTGGAGACGATCGACCGCATCATCGCGGGAGATCGCCGCGACGCCAACCTCGCGCTCGTCGAAGATCTCTGCCAGACACTGAAGTTCGGCTCGCTCTGCGCGCTGGGCGGCTTCACGCCTTATCCAGTCATGAGCGCGATTACGCATTTCCCCGAGGATTTCGGCCGGACGAGACTTCCGGCGGCCGCGGCGTAGCGAGGAACGGCCATGTCACTCATCCACGAGATCGACTACGGCACACCGCCCAGTGCGGCTGCGGAAACGGTCAGCCTGACGATCGACGGCAACCGGGTGGCAGTTCCGGTCGGCACCTCGATCATGCGCGCCGCCATGGATGCCGGCATTCAGGTACCGAAGCTTTGTGCCACCGATTCGGTCGATGCTTTCGGCTCATGCCGGCTGTGCCTGGTCGAGATCGCCGGCCGGCCGGGGACGCCCGCGTCGTGCACGACGCCGGTTGCCGCCGGCATGGTCGTGTCGACCCAGACCGAACGTCTGAAGCAGGTCCGCAAGGGCGTGATGGAACTCTACATTTCCGACCATCCGCTGGACTGCCTCACGTGTGCGGCCAACGGCGATTGCGAGTTGCAGGACATGGCCGGCGCCGTCGGCTTGCGCGACGTACGCTACGGCTATCAGGGCGAGAATCATCTGACGGCGGCGAAGGACGAGTCCAACCCGTACTTCACCTTCGATCCCGCCAAATGCATCGTTTGCTCGCGCTGCGTGCGTGCCTGCGAGGAAGTGCAGGGCACCTTTGCGCTCACGATCCAGGGGCGCGGCTTTGAGTCGAAAGTCTCGGCTGGCATGGCGGAGACTTTCATCGAGTCCGAATGCGTGTCCTGCGGCGCCTGCGTGCAGGCCTGCCCAACCGCTACCTTGATGGAGAAATCGGTCATCGAGATCGGCCAGCCCGAGCACTCGGTGGTCACGACCTGCGCCTATTGCGGTATCGGCTGCAACTTCAAGGCCGAGATGCGCGGCGAGGAATTGGTCCGCATGGTGCCGTTCAAGGATGGCCAGGCCAATGATGGGCACTCCTGCGTAAAAGGCCGCTTCGCCTGGGGCTATGCCAACCACCGCGAGCGCATACTCAATCCGATGATCCGTGATCGCATCGACCAGCCGTGGCGGGAGGTCAGCTGGTCGGAGGCGATCGGACGGGTGGCATCGGAGTTCAAGCGCCTTCAGGGCGCTCATGGCGTGCGCGCCATCGGCGCCATCAGTTCGTCGCGTTGCAGCAACGAGGAAACCTACCTCGTCCAGAAGCTGGTGCGCGGCGGCTTTGGCAACAACAACATCGATACCTGCGCCCGGGTCTGCCATTCGCCGACCGGCTATGGCCTCAAGGCGACCTTCGGTACCTCGGCCGGGACCCAGGACTTTGCCTCGGTCGAGCACTCAGACGTGGTGATCGTGATCGGCGCCAATCCGACCGATGCCCATCCGGTGTTCGCGTCGCGGCTCAAGAAGCGGCTGCGCCAGGGCGCCCGGCTGATCGTGATCGATCCGCGCCGCATCGACCTGGTGCGGACACCGCATGTCGAGGCGGCCTACCATCTTGCGTTGCGGCCCGGCACCAATGCCGCGATCCTGAACGCGCTCGCCCACACGATCGTGACCGAGGGGCTGGTAAACGAAGCGTTCATCCGTGAGCGTTGTGACAGTTCGGCGTTCGAGCACTGGGCGAGCTTCGTCTCTGAACCACAGAACAGCCCGGAGGCAGTGGGGCTGATTTCCGGTGTGCCGCCCGAAGCGATCCGCGCCGCCGCCCGGCTTTTCGCCACGGGAGGCAACGGGGCGATCTACTATGGACTGGGTGTCACCGAGCATAGCCAGGGCACCACGGCGGTGATGGCGATCGCCAATCTTGCGATGGTCACCGGCAATCTCGGCCGTCCCGGAGTGGGCGTAAATCCGCTGCGCGGCCAGAACAACGTCCAGGGCTCTTGCGACATGGGCTCATTCCCCCATGAGCTTCCTGGCTATCGTCATGTCTCCGACGATGGCGTGCGCTCGACATTCGAGGCCTTCTGGGGGCGGCCGCTCGACGCCGAGCCCGGCCTGCGGATCGGCAATATGTTCGACGCCGCCCTCGATGGCAGTTTCAGCGGCCTCTACGTGCAGGGTGAGGACATACTGCAGTCCGACCCCAATACCCATCATGTGGCGGCGGCATTGGCGGCGATGGAGTGCGTGGTCGTCCAGGACCTGTTTCTGAACGAGACATCGGCCTATGCCCACGTCTTCCTGCCGGGCTCAACGTTCCTCGAAAAGGACGGCACCTTCACCAACGCCGAGCGTCGCATCAACCGTGTGCGTCGCGTGATGGCGCCGCGCAACGGCATGGCGGACTGGGAGATCACGCTCGCCATCGGCAGGGCGATGGGTTTCGAGATGCCGTATGGCCATCCTTCGGAAGTGATGGACGAGATCGCGCGACTGACTCCCACCTTTGCTGGTGTTTCGTATGAACTTCTCGATAAGGTCGGGTCGGTCCAGTGGCCGTGTAATACTGCGGCACCGCTCGGCACGCCGGTGATGCATACCGACAGTTTTGTCCGTGGCAAAGGCAACTTCATTATCACCGAGTATGTCCCGACCGACGAGAAGGTCGGGCCGCGCTTTCCATTGCTGCTGACCACCGGGCGCATCCTGACGCAGTACAATGTCGGCGCCCAGACGCGCCGTACCGCCAACCTGGCGTGGCACGACCAGGACGTTCTGGAGATCCATCCGCACGATGCCGAGCAGCGCGGCGTGCGCGACGGCGACTGGGTGAGGCTGGACAGCCGCACCGGGGCCACGAGCCTGCGGGCCCGCGTCACCGACCGCGTAGCGCCGGGCGTCGTGTACACGACCTTCCATCATCCGACGACGCAGACGAATGTCGTGACCACCGATTACTCCGACTGGGCAACCAACTGTCCTGAATACAAGGTAACCGCGGTCCAGGTCGCACCGTCGAATGGACCGACCGCCTGGCAGCGCGACTATGGCGACCATGCCGACAGGGGACGGCGAATCTCCAAGGTCGCGGCGGAGTAACGCCCCATGGATGCCGCCAAGCTGGTCATGATGGCCAACCAGATCGGGCGGTTCTTCGCCGGCCAGCGCGGCACCGATCCGGTAGTCGGGATCGCCGATCACCTCGAGAAGTTCTGGGAGCCGCGCATGCGTGCGGCGATCATCGCGCATCTTGCGGCGGGCGGAACCGGTCTCGACGGCCCGGTCCGCGATGCCGTCGGACGCCTTGATGGCATGCGCACGGGAAGGTTGGGGGCGGGATTGAAGAATTGAGCCGTTTGTCCTTCACCTCTACGGTGCGGCGTGGGTGAGGGGCATTTTATGACGGCGGCAAGTACACGGCGGACCATCGCGGTCGGCGCCATCGGCAATGTGCTGGAGTGGTACGACTTCGCGATCTACGGTTACTTCGCTGCCTCCATCGGTCGCGCTTTCTTCCCGCGGGAGGATCCGGTGGCGCAGGTTCTCGCGGCCTTCGGGATCTTTGCGGTTGGCTTCCTCATGCGCCCGGTCGGCGGTGCGGTGATCGGATATCTCGGCGACAGATTCGGCCGCCGGTCGGCGCTCTCCTTCTCGGTCGCTGCCATGGCGGTTCCGACGTTCCTGGTCGGGGTGCTGCCGGACTACCATGTGCTCGGCGTGGCCGCGCCGATCCTGTTGACCGTACTGCGCATGGTGCAGGGGCTGTCGGTCGGCGGCGAATACACCACGTCTATCGTCTTTATGGTCGAGCGGGCATCGCCCGGCAGGCGCGGCATCATCGGTGCAATGGCTTGTTGCGGCGCGGTCGGCGGCATTCTGCTTGGCTCGGCGAGCGGTGCTCTGCTGGCATCGGTCCTGTCGGCTGAAGCACTGGAGGCCTGGGGTTGGCGGATTCCGTTTCTCGCCGGGCTCGTGGTGGGCCTGGCGGGCTTCATCCTGCGCCGCCACGTCCAGGAGGCGCCAAAAGCAGACAAGGTGGCAAGCTCGCCGCTGCTCGAAACGGTGCGCAATCACGGCCCGCTGCTGGCGCGGCTTGCAGCACTGTCGGTCTTCAACTCGGTCGGCTTCTACCTGATATTCGTCTACATCGTGAGCTGGCTGCAGTCCGTCGACAAGATTTCGCCGGCGCATGCGCTCGAAATCAACTCGGTGAGCATGTTGGTCCTGCTGCCGGTGATGATCGGCATGGGCTGGGCCGCGGATCGCTTCGGTCGCAAGCCGATCCTGCTGGGCGCGACCGCACTCGGGTTTGTCGGCGCCCTGCCGTTTTTCTGGTTGATGCATCACGCCGAACCGGGCATCGCGCTTCTCGGCCAGATTGGCTTCGTCATGGCCGTCGGTACGTTCGTCGGAACCCAGCCGGCGATCATGGTCGAGGCAACGCCGCTGGCCGTGCGTTGTACGGCGATCGCCCTCGGCTACAACGTTACCCTCGGCGTGATCGGCGGCCTCAGCCCGCTCGTCGCCACCTGGTTGGTCAGTCGCACAGAGAACGACTACAGCCCAGCGTTCATGATCATGGTGGCGGCGGCCATTTCCTTCCTGGCCGTCACGCGCTTCAAGGAGACCTACAAGGCATCGCTCGAAATGGCCTAGGCACAGGCAATCGGCCGTGGCCGCCCGCCGTCATCGACCGCGACGAAGGTGAAGACCGCGTCGGTAACCTTTACCCTGTCGCCCTGGCCTTGCCGCATCGCCCAGACCTCGATCGAGAGTGTTACCGAGGAGCGGCCCGTTCGCAGCATCTCCGTGTAGCAGCAGACGACGTCTCCCACCTTCACGGGTTCGCGAAACACGATGCGGTCCACGGCCACGGTGACCACGCGGCCGTGGGCGATCGTTGTGGCCGACATCTTCCCTGCCATATCCATCAGCGACATGATCCAGCCGCCGAAGATATCGCCTTTGGGATTCGTATCGGTCGGCATGGCCAGGACGCGCGACGCGAGATCCCCGCGTGGGCTTGGCTGCTCTTCCATCGCACAACCGGAGTCGGGCATGAGTCCCTCTGCGCACGGCGCGGACAGGCAGACGTCCTCCATAAACGTCGCCATGCTGCAACGCACATTCGATAGTTAGCCGGTAAATATGGCGATTCAAGGGAAAATGCTGCATTGCACAAACTGAGGCAAAATGCCCACCTCAGTGCCCGCGCGCTGGTCAACCGGCAGGCCGTGCAATGCCTTGTCGTCGCCTACAAAAGTTCGGGCACCACCCAGAGTGCCGGCTCGCCGCGCGCCACCCGCTGAATGTTGTCGAAGCCGTTGCGCAACCGCGTGACGTTGCTCTCGAAGGTCGGGCCCGCGAGATGGGCGGTCAGGACAACGTTGTCGAGCTTGAGCAGCGGATTGTTGGGCGGTGTCGGCTCCTCGTCGAACACGTCGAGGCCGGCCCCGAACAGTTTTCCGGCCGACAACGCGGCAGTCATCGCCACTTCATCGATCACCGGCCCGCGCGACGTGTTCACGATGATCGCCGATTGCTTCATCACGGCCAGTTCTTCGGCGCCGATCAAATGTCGGGTCGATGCATTCAGCGGCACGTGCAGCGACAGGATGTCGGAGTGACGCAGGATTTCGGGCAGCAGGCGGAAGCGCACGCCGAGCGCGTCCTCTTCTTCCTCCTTGAGTCTGGCGATGTCGTAGTAGTGCACGGCCATGCCGAACGCCAGGGCCAGGCGGGCGACCTTCTTGCCGATGGTGCCGAGCCCGATGATGCCCAGGACCTTGTTGCGCACCTCGTGGACGGTTGGCGGCGAGTTACCGTGCCAGCGGCCTGCGGTGACGTTGGTGTGCTGGGTGATGAGGCGGCGCGACACCGCCAGCATCAGAAGCAGGGCGTGCTCCGAGACGGCAACGGAGTTGGCGCCACCATTGTTGCACAACGGCACCTTGCTCTTGCGCGCGGCGTCGAGATCCGACCTATCGTAGCCGGCGCTCAGCATCTGTACCAGCCTGAGGTTTGGTGCGTCCTTGTAGAGTTGCTCCGTCACATATTGCTGCACGAAGCCCATGAAGTAGTGGGCGCCGGGCAGGGCCGCCTTCTGCTCCGGCGAATTATGCAACGCCTTGACGACCTCAAAACCCTTGGGCGCGATGTCGTCGACCATCGACAGACAATCCTTCGGACCCACTACCAGTACACGTTCGACCATCACAATACCTCCGCCGCTACTCGATGACCCTTCAAGAGACCGGGCAGGCGCCCGGGTTCGGTTCGGCCCCAGCCGCATTCCGCCGATAGACCGAATTCGCCAATGAACCGCCGTGCCACGCCGATGCGGGCCTTGTCGCCGGCATCGTCGTCGTAGTGCAGCAGCCCGAGATAGAGTTTCGTTCCCACCGGCGACTTCCAGCCCTTGAGCGGCGCGTAGTAGGCGTCGTCGGTCCGGCCTTTGGGAACGGGTATGTGCAGAAAATCAATGTGGCGCGTCGTGGCGGCAGCGATGCCGGTCATCATTTCGACCAGAATCGCCGCGTCCTTGGGCTGGACCAAATGCTCGTCGCGTGGTGAGCCGTAACAGAGGTGATAGCCCATCTCGACGCCTTCCGGCACGGCGTCTCCGAGTCGACCCAGCATCTCGAATATCTGCGCCTTGTAGTGCGATGGCCGGTCCTTGAAATAGTTCTCGAAGGCCAGCACTTCCTGGCAAACGTCCCATTGAATCGACAGATCCGCGGCAGGAATGGCTGTCGTGATGTATGCCAGCGCGGTCTTCAGGGCGCGTTCGTAGACGCCGAAGTAGGTCTCGCGCGCGGGACTGCTGACATAGAGATAGCCGCTGGCCTGTGGCGTCGGCAGGCAGACCTGGAAGCGGACATGCTTGGGGATGGCGCCGGCCGCGCGCAGCCGCTTGAACACCTCGTAGGAGGCAAGTGCCGCCTTGTCGTATCCGGTCTCGAACACCACGGTCGCGGGATCGACGCCGTGCTTGAAGCGCACCTGCTCGACCTCGCGTACGACCTTGCCGTCCCACTGGACGAACTTGTAGGGCGGCACGGTCGGGTCGATCTCCATTGCCGGGTGATCGAGCAGCATCTGGCGCTGGAAGAAGACCCAGCGCGAACGCTCCCCGGTTTCGCCGTCGGGCATTCGATTGAGGAACGGGCCGAGTTCGGAAGCGAGCGTGCGGAACACCTCCTCGCTGTTGTCGAGTGGGATCGATCCGATCAGGTGCAGGCGGCCGGTGCGATCCATCATGTCACCTTTTCGAGCTTCTGCAGTGAGCGCAGGTACTTCGGCACCGGTACGCCGGGATGGGTGCTTGGCCAGTTGGTGTAGCTCACCTCGCCGACATAAATGTCGCCCTTCGAGTCGACCGCGAGGCCATGCGGCGACAGAAAGCGGCCGGTTTCGATGCCCGGGCCATCCTCGCCACCGAGGCGGGCAATGACCTTGCCCTTCCGGTCGACGATGCTGAGGCGCGGACCGAGATTGGTGTGGTGGGTGTTGACCGGCATGCCGGGGCCCAGCTCACCGATGATGAATTGCGGGTTCTTCGTTCCGCCGCAGCAGTATAGCGCGCAAGGGCGATGCATGTTGTTCCACTGCGCCTCGTACTTGCCATTGCCGTCGAACACCTGAACGCGATGGTTCTCGCGGTCGGCGACATAGACCCAGCCGTCATCGTCGGCCACGATGTTGTGCACGATGTTGAATTCACCAGGGTCGGTGCCCGTCGTGCCCCAGCACATCAGATGACGGCCATCAGGAGAGTATTTGTGGACGCAGCTGTTGCCGTAGCCGTCCGAGACGTAGATCTCGCCCTTGGGTGACAGCGCCGTATGGGTGCAGCGGTTGAACGGCTTGCCGCTCAGGAAAGGCGCCGGTCGGTCGGGCACGCCGATGGTCAGCAGTACCTTGCCGTCGGTCGATATCTTGCGGACCGTGTGGTCGCCGTCGTCGGTGCAGTAGAGATTGTCGTCGCTGTCGATGTGGATGCCATGGGCACGGTTGAACAGGTCTTCGCCCCATGAACGCAGGAAGTTGCCGTCGCGATCGAACACCATCATCGGATGCTGGCTGCGGTTGAACACATAGACCCGATCCTTGCTGTCGACCGCGACTGCGGCGACATCACGGAACTCCCAGCCGTCGGGCAGCCTGGCCCAGTTTTCGACCACGCGATAACGATGCTCGCCGCTGCCCAGAACGACCGACATGCGAAGCTCCTTCAGTGCGCGGTGAGAATGGCGTCCGAGATCTTCTCGGCCGTCATCAGCGTCGGGAAATTGGTGTTGGCGCAGGGCACGACGGGGAACACCGAAGCGTCGACCACGCGCAGCCCCTGGGTGCCGCGCACGCGTCCCTGGGTGTCGACGACGGCCATCGGATCATCGTCACGGCCCATCCGGCAGGTGCAGGAGGCATGCCAGACACCGATCGTGGCCTTGCGCACGAAGGCCTCGAGCGCATCGTCGTCGGTCATCACCTGGTCGAAGGTGAAACCCTCGACGACGAAATTGTCGATCATGTAGCGCCGCAGCGCCGCCGGCCCGTCGAGCAGCGTGGCGACCGCCCGGGTCAGCCATTTGTTTTTGGTGCTGACCACGCCGATCTCGCGCACCTTGTCGGTGTACGACGCGGGGAAGGGGACGTCGGTTACCTTACGGAGCGCGTCGGTCATCTGAACGGCAGCCATCAGCTTGAAGCCGCTCATTAGGCGGTCGAGATCACGCTTGTCGGACAGCAGGTTGAATTCGACGAGCGGTTCGCTCCGCCAGTCGCGCGACGTGAGCTTTACCTGACCTGTTTCGGAGTAGGTCTTGTTGATGAAGGTAAGCAGCGAGGCGATCTGTTCGCCGACCGCATGCCAGGCCGACTTGCTGACCACGGCTACGAACATGTCGCCCTTGGGTATGCCTGGCAGGCCGGAAGAATAACGCAGGCCGAGATGAATGTGACGTCGTGTGTGTTCGGTTAGGCGCGCGCCCCGCCTGATGAACGACGACAGCGCGATGGAAGGATGATCCATCAGCCGTTGGCCGACGCCGGGCAGGGCCGAGATCACGGGAATGCCGAGTTCCGCGAGCTGGCCGACCGGCCCGATGCCGGCCCGCATCAGATGGGCCGGCGAATGGATCGCACCACTGGACAGGATGATCTCGCGGCCGCGGAAATCCTGCTCTTTGCCGCCTACCATGGCCGTGACGCCGACGCAGCGCGTACCCTCGAACAGCAACGATTTAACCTGGGTGTCGGTCGAGATCGTGAGGTTGGAGCGTTTGCGCGTTTCCGTGTCGAGATAGCCCATCGCCGCCGACACCCTGCGTTCGTCGGCATTGGAATGGGTGACGGGAAAATAGCCGTCGACGAATTCACCGTTCTGGTCAGGCAGGAATTTGAAGCCCTTCTCCTCGAACGCCTTGCCGACGGCCTGGGCATGGCCGGTCCAGTGCTCGCGCGGAATGCGGCGCACGGGAATTCGGCCGTCCTTGCCATGCAGTGGTCCGCCGAAGTCGAGGTCGCGTTCGACCTTCTTGAAGTAGGGCAGGACGTCGTTCCAGCCCCAGCCGGCCGCGCCGCGCGATTGCCATTCCTCGTAGTCGGTAGGCGCGCCGCGATTGGCCATCTGGCCGTTGATCGACGAGCCACCACCCAGCACGCGCGCCTGTTCGTACTTACGCAACGGCGGCCGGCTCTCGTGCGGATTGTTGTGGCTGACGACCTGGGTGTGGACTTTCAGCTCGGTCCAGTGAAAGCGCGGGTCGAAGTAGGCTGTGCCGGAATAGCTGTCGGCGATCTCGGGCGGCTCGGCGCCGGGAGGCGTGTCCTGACCTGCCTCGCACAGCAGGACCTTGTTGGAACTTCTGGCAGAGAGCCGGTTGGCCACGACCGAACCGGCCGAGCCGCCGCCCACGATTATGTAGTCGTACACCGCGCGTTTCCCCCGTTTGTTGGCGCTACGCTAGCACGGCTGCGGGCAGATGTGGGGATGACCTTGCCGGCGCCGGGGAAGCCTGCAATCGTTTCGGAACGCCACGCGGGAGGTTTCGTATGCCGGACATCGCAGCCGCAAACGCCGATATCGCCACGCCGGAACTCATGAAGTCGATTTCGGCCGCCTTCAACAGCCGCGACGTCGATCGCATCATGGCCTGCTTCACCGACGATGCCACCTTCTGGCTGGCGCGCGGCCCAGAGCCGGTCGGTCGAACGCTCAAGGGCAAGGAGGCGATCCGCAAGACGCTCGCCGACCGTTTCAAGGTGATCCCCGACATGCGCTGGGACCACAAGGAGTACATCTTCGCCGGCAACCGTGCGATCTCAGTCTGGATCGTCAAGGGCAAGGGGGCCGACGGCGAGGACCTCAACTACCAGGGTTGCGACATCTACACCTTCCGCGGGGGCAAGATTTCGGCCAAGGACACCTACTGGAAGATCGTCGAGCAGAAGGACCGCCTCTGATGACCCTGGACCTGCTGATTCGGGGCGGCACGGTCGTCGACGGCTCCGGCACCAAGCGCTTCACGGCCGATGTCGGCATCAGGGACGGCATGATCGCGGAGGTCGGGCGCATCACCTCCACCGCGGCGCGCACGATCGACGCCGACGGGCTGATCGTCTCGCCGGGATTCATCGACGGCCACACCCACATGGATGCGCAGGTCGCGTGGGATCCGCTCGGCAGCTGCTCGTGCTGGCATGGCGTCACCTCGGTGGTGATGAGCAATTGCGGGTTCGCCCTGGCCCCCTGCAAGCCCGAGGACCGCGACCTCTATGCGCGGTGCCTGTCGGCGGTCGAGGACATCCCGACCGAGGCGATGGCGGCCGGCATCGACTGGACCTGGGAGACGTTCCCGGAATATCTCGCGACCGTGGAGCACCTGCCCAAGGCTATCAACTACGGCATGTATATCGGCCATTCGGCGCTGCGCATGTACGCGATGGGCAAGCGGGCCTTCACTGAGAAGGCGACCGAGGATGAGATGGCCCGCATGGCCGACCTCGTGAAAGAAGCGCTAAAGGTCGGCGCCATGGGCTTCTCCAGCTCGCGGGCCTCCACTCACGTGACGCCGGACAATACGCCGGTCGCCAGCCGCATTGCCGAATGGGAGGAGATCGACCGTATCCTGGCGGCCATGGCCGAACTCGATGCCGGCATCTTCCAGGTGGGGCCCGACGTTGCGAGCGGCGCGGCGCATCGCACCTTCCTCGCGCGGCTGCGTGAGGTGGCGTTCATCTACAGGCGCCCGGTCATGTTCGGCGTGCTGGCCACCAAGCAGGGCGACGATCCGA
>FLOH01000965.1_pt1 | contig 49137 bp, 33 predicted proteins | sample 756751 | NCBI WGS metagenome assembly FLOH01 (sample SAMEA4026879, study PRJEB14308) | marine metagenome | biome: coastal water; material: water | depth 74 m | reverse complement strand
CTAACAGCAACCGATGATGAATGTAATCAGATTACAATTGATTGGAATACAGTAACAGGTGCTACAAATTATCAAGTATATCGTGATGGTTCGTTTTTAGCAGATGATAGTAATCCTCCATTTACAGATGGAATTACTGGTACTCATAGCTATAATGTGAGGGCTGAGAATAGTTGTGGCACATCCGGTAATTCGAATTCAGATAATGGTTCATCAGGTTCTGCACCAACAGTACCAACGGGACTAACAGCAACCGATGATGAATGTAATCAGATTACAATTGATTGGAATACAGTAACAGGTGCTACAAATTATCAAGTATATCGTGATGGTTCGTTTTTAGCAGATGATAGTAATCCTCCATTTACAGATGGAATTACTGGTACTCATAGCTATAATGTGAGGGCTGAGAATAGTTGTGGCACATCCGGTAATTCGAATTCAGATAATGGTTCATCAGGTTCTGCACCAACAGTACCAACGGGACTAACAGCAACCGATGATGAATGTAATCAGATTACAATTGATTGGAATACAGTAACAGGTGCTACAAATTATCAAGTATATCGTGATGGTTCGTTTTTAGCAGATGATAGTAATCCTCCATTTACTGATATTAATATTGCTGGTGCATATAATTACAGTATAAAGGCAGAAAATAATTGTGGATTATCAAACGATGCTAATGCTAGCGGTGTAGCATTAATCAATATTGATATAACTCAAATCAACTACGAAATTAATAATAATGGAGGTTATATCTTTTCAGCTGATGCTATTTGGTATGATGGTGCTGAAATAAGTTATTTATGGGATTTTGGTGATGGATCTGACCTCTCAAACGAGCCAACTCCAGTACACGACTATCAGAGTAATGGTACATTTGAATTACAGTTAACTATCAGTTATACTGATGAAAATCAAGGAAATTGCTCCGATACTTTTTTAACACAAATTATAGTTAATCTTACTGTTGGTAATGAAATTGGGATTCCATCTTCTTACAATCTTAGCCATGCATATCCAAATCCATTTAACCCAACTACAACAATAACCTATGCGTTGCCAGAAGAATCATTAGTAAGGCTGGATGTATATGATGCGCTTGGAAAAAAGGTTCGAACATTATTACACCAGGTTCAGGGATCAGGTTATAAATCATATCAATGGGATGGTAAAAATGAATTAGGAAGTGCTGTGAGTGGTGGGCTTTATTTTGTTCGTTTAAATGCTGGGAATTATGATCATTCCATCAAGGTTGTTTATTTAAAATAGTAAACTAACCTATGTAATTCTTCAATACTTGGTGAAAAGTATAAATAAACGGCAGAATAAAATCTTGTTATAGGTTATTAATTAATCACCTAAGGAGGTGTGATATGATCGTCTACATTAAAAGATATTTATTATTAACCCTTTTATTTTCGATTATATTTCCCAATCAAGAATTAATATATCTTAGGTCACCAGATGCAATACTTGACAGAATTGAGAAGTGTGCTTCCAGTGATGATAGGAATGAATTGTATGAAACGTTAACAGATTCACAATTAATTATTGTTTCTCAATTAGTTAATGAAAGTACACGGGATCATATTTATTATGGACTTGGGAGACAAATATTAAGTCGAATTAGTGTTAATAATAATGACCAGCTGTTATTGTCTATAAAAAATAATAATAATCCAAAATATGATTATTTAGCATTCTGGGTTGTTAATTCGTCTGTAAAAAAGTTTGATCCTCCTTTTCTTTTTGAATTGTATGGAGAATCCATGACCAAACTTAATATTATTAGAAATATACCGTTAGACACAAGGCTTATGATATTGGTAACATCTAATACTATAATTAATGAGCTGATACAGAAGAGTAAAGCAGATAATGCCACGGTTGCAAATCATATAACCAGATTACTCGAAATTTTACAAAATGAAGATGAGAATTCTGAATTGCGCAGGGCAGCAATAAAGGGTTTAGAATCATTAAACTATGATAATCATAAATCAATATTATTGCGAATCGTACAAGAAAATTCGAATCATGTAGATATTCCATTAATCCGGGCAACAATGATTGCGTTGTCAAAATTGAGAGTTAAAGAAGCTGTTCCTTATATTGTTGAAATTGGTAGAACCACTGATAATGAGTATATATATAGCTCGGCTATGTTAGCCTTAGGTCGGCTTGGCGGAACTGAATCACTAAAAGGAATAATTGGATATCAAAGGTTTAGCAATGGCTATACAATGGTAGCAGTAAAAAAGATGTATAAAGAAGTTTTAGACATTCTAATGCATGGCGAAGGCAGTCAGTTAACCAACGCAATTTTGGCTACTGATTTTATAAATGATGGATTTGAACTCAACAAGAAGGAATCCTTAAGTGATGACTTTACAAATGTAGTCTTTCACAAAAAAGATATATTAGTTTCTATATTAAATAGAACTAATAATAATAATCAAAGAATCTTAGTATTAACACGCCTTTATCCTATTATTGACAAAAAAGAAGCAGAAAAAATATTAAAGACTATAGAAAATATTGATGGCTTGAATAATGAAGTTAAAATATTAAACACAATTATTAATAGAGTTGATAACATTAAAACTCAAGGAAGTAATATACCAATTAATCTACAAAATGATCGAAACCTAACGCATCAGGAATATGGTGATTCTGGTTATAGAGTTAATGGTTGGGAACCGGCAGGTTTAGGGTGGCTCGGTCATACGGGTCTGATGGCAGGTATGGATTCTGGGCATAATAAGAGAATAATAGAAGTGTCAGGTTTTACTTATGTTGTGCACCATAATTATTGGAGTTCCATGCAGGAAAATTCTGACCCTAATTTGGACTATTGGGGTGCCTTTACATTAAACCATAGTCAGTATTATATGGACTTTAACAAGAGAAGAAATGTTATGGATATCGCAATTGAACTAGTGGGTGCTGATATTAATTATCCCTTGGCCCCTACTATTGATGCGCTGAGACATGTGAATGACCCAGGTACATATGTATCAACTTCCGAAATAACTCATTTACGATGTGATGGTCTTGTTGAATACTGTTATGAGTGGCCATTGTATTATGTTTGGGGAGCAAATGACTCGAACCATGATATTAGTGAGACTGCAAATGTAGAAGAGCATAATGATTTTTATAATGATCCTTACGATCCAGATACAGAACTTGCGCCAATTGTCCAATGTGGTCTAGCTGGTGGCTCTAGTACACATATGGATTGGTCAGCCCAAACTGACATTCCGACCTATAGTGCGTCTTATACTCAAAATACAAATAATTTTACAATATCAATAACTGCTACAGATCGGTCCGGTATCCATTATATTGGATATAAATTCCAAGGCGAACCTGATTGGTCTTATACCGATCCTCAACCCCAACATCCTTCATCAGATAGTTATACTTTTACTTTTTCCGAAGCTATTGCTGATCCAACAGTTTTATACTTTTGGGCTATAGACAATGGTGGGAATTTCCCAAGTACCGCTGAGTCAATAACAATTAATTTTAATCCAGTAACTATATCCGGTTATGTCCGTGATGGAAATAATGCAGGTATAGAAGGTGCAACAGTAACATTTTCAAATAACGGTGGTACAGCAACGACAAACACAAGTGGGTATTATTCAGAAGCCGTTGATTATGGATGGAGCGGAACGGCAACTCCGACATTAACAGGTTGGTCATTTAACCCATCAAACGAAGCATATACTAATGTTACATCAGATATTACTGATGAGAATTATACAGGTACCCATGCCCCAGTAACAATATCGGGGTATGTTCTTGATAGTAATAATTATGGGATATTGGGCATACTTGTAGACTTTTCAAATAACGGTGGTACAGCAACGACAAACACAAGTGGATATTATTCAGAAGCCGTTAATTATGGCTGGAGTGGTACAGCAACGCCATCATTAGTGGAGTGGTCATTTAACCCATCAAACGAAGCATATACTAATGTTACATCAGATATTACTGATGAGAATTATACAGGTACCCATGCTCCAGTAACAATATCGGGGTATGTTCACGATAGTAATAATAATGGGGTATTGGGCGTACTTGTAGACTTTTCAAATAACGGTGGTACAGCAACGACAAACACAAGTGGGTATTATTCAGAAGCTGTTGATTATGGCTGGAGTGGTACAGCAACGCCATCATTTGTGGAGTGGTCATTTAACCCATCAAACGAAACATATACTAATGTTACATCAGATATTACTGATGAGAATTATACAGGTACCCATGCCCCAGTAACAATATCGGGGTATGTTCTCGATAGCAACAATAATGGGATTTCAGGAGTTACAGTTAATTTTAGTGACGGTATCAATGATATGACAACCGTTTCAGGGTTTTATTCTGAACAATTAAACTATCAATGGTCTGGCTATATTGTACCCTCTTACGAAAGTTACGTTTTCTTACCAGATACAATTTTTGTTGATAATGTTCTTGTTGATACACAAATAGAACATTTTGTGGGTGTTTACCTGAATACGTTGCTAAATAACCCTTTACCCACTATTTTTTCAGTAGCTCCAAATTATCCAAACCCATTTAACCCGCAGACAAAAATTAAGTTTGGATTACCTGAAAATTCATTCGTAAAAATAACTGTATATGATATTCTAGGGCATGAAGTTGCACAGTTAAGGAGCACACAAATGAATGCTGGCTACCACACAGTACGTTGGAATGGTAAAAACAATAACGGTGATATGGTTGGAGCCGGTATGTATTTCTATCAGATAATTGCTGGTGATTTTATAGATACGAAGAAGATGGTTTTGTTAAAATAAGGAAGTACTTCCTTATAGAAAATAATATTACTTATTAAAACCATCACGGACGCTCTAAGCGTCCGTGATGGTTAATTAAACAAAAGATATTACTCGGACTTTGTCTCAATCTTTTAGTCACTTCAATTTCTCTTCTTTTGATTTTATATCTGAGTATGTTTTGTAATAACTGTCACCAAACTTTCCTAATTCTTTCGCGACCTTGTCGTGCGATTTTGATTCTCCGCGATTTTTGCTTACTTTAAATAATGAATGAAATACTGTATCCATTAAATCCTGTATATGTGCAAAGGCTGAGCCAAGTTGTTCTGATAAAGATTTATTCATGAAGATAATCTAATGCAGTTTTAATATCCGTGGTAGGATGTTTGCAGGCAAAATTTTCACATACATAAATCGTCGGTTTATTTTCAATCATCGTGTGCGCAGAAATCCATGGAGCAATTGTAATCAATTTATCATCCTTGATGTCTTTTAACAAAATGACCGTAGAAGGGGAATAGTCCTTTTTAATTATCTTCCAAATATTCATTGTTTCAGGATCATTTCTATCGCCCACAATAACCACTTCTTTTGGTGAATTGATCTCAGTCATATATCCTGTTACCATTGAGGTAAAACCAGATGGTGATCGTGTCATTTGAGTATTAAATACCTTTAACACGCCATCGGCAACTTGTGACCATTTAACATCACCGGTGAGTTTAGCCAATCGATACAGAATATTGATTGATAATGAATTTCCAGATGGAATAGCGCCATCATAGCCTGTTTTTGGTCTCACCAACAATTCTTCTGAATGATCACCATTGAGGAAAAATCCACCAACTGTATCATCGTGGAAATCTTTTACCATGATTTCAGCTAATTCAACTGCTTGAATAAGATATATAGAGTTTTGCGTAGCTGCGTGAATTTGCAGTAATCCGAAAACCATAAATACATAATCATCTAAGTGTGCAGGTAAATCAGCTTCTCCATTTCGGTAGCGTTTTAACAAACGACCATCTTTTTCCTGCAAATTAGCTAAAATAAATCTCGCCGATTTCTCAGCAGATTGGATGATTGACTCATTATTGAATACCACTCCTGCTTTTGCCAAAGCCCCAATCATGAGTCCATTCCAATCCGTGAGTATCTTATCGTCCTTTAGAGGATGGATTCTCTTTTCCCGGTGATCAAACAGAACTTGACGAATATCCTCATATTCAGGTTTGGCAAGCGGATCAAACGAATTTAAATGAAGAATATTGTCATCAGATTGTGTTCCTGTGGCCTCATCATGAAAATTCCCATCAGCTTGTGTTTTAAACAAATCTTTAGCTAACTCAAATTGATGAGATGACAGAACCTTTTGAAGCTCTTCTTCAGACCATACATAGAATTTTCCTTCTTCACCTTCACTATCAGCATCTTCAGCTGAATAAAATCCACCTTCGTCATGCGTCATATCTCGCAGCACATAAGTAATTATTTCTTCTGCGGTTTGTTGATAGATTGGATTCTGTGTTACCTGAAAAGCCTCAGTATATGCCCATAAAATCATAGCCTGATCGTATAACATTTTTTCAAAATGAGGTACAAGCCAGTTTTGATCGGTGGAATACCGATGAAATCCAAATCCTATCTGATCATAAATCCCGCCTTTACGCATGTTTTGTAGGGTGGTCTCCACCATTTCCAGAGCAAAGGAATCTTTTGTTTCATGGAAGTAACGCAAAAGAAAAATTAAATTATGCGGTGAAGGAAATTTTGGTGCTTTACTAAATCCACCTTTGTCTAAATCAAATCGATTTGATAATTGCTCAAAAGTAGAGCTGATAACTGATTCGTCAGGTAATTGTGATCCGGATAATGAATTGGATTCTTTTAAATATTGACTTATCTGGGCAATAGTCTGTTGAATATCATCTTGTTTGGATTCCCACGCTTCAGAAATAGAGGGAAGTAGAGTCATCATTCCTGGACGTCTGCCACGGTCATATTTTGGAAAATACGTTCCAGCATAAAAGGGTTCTTTGTCCGGTGTCATAACGATGGTTAAAGGCCAACCACCTGATCCTGTCATGGCTTGGCATACTGACATATAAACATGGTCAATATCGGGACGTTCTTCCCGATCCACTTTTATACAAATAAAATGTTCATTTAAGAGAGCAGCTACTTCTTCATCTTCAAAAGATTCATGTTCCATAACATGACACCAGTGACAAGTAGAATATCCGATTGAAAGGAAAATGGGTTTATTTTCACGTTTAGCTTTTTCAAATGCTTCATCACCCCAGGGATACCAGTCCACCGGGTTTGATGCGTGTTGAAGAAGGTATGGACTTTGTTCTTGTGCCAGTCGATTCATGTGGACATCCTTGGAAGGTTGATTACTTTGATGCGAACCACAAGCAGTGATTACAAATAGTAGGAGTGCGGTAAATAGTTTTTGGGTTTTCATCATGTATTAGGATAAACGAGGATTGGAATTTAATTTCCAAGCCTTCAAATGAAAACAGTCACATCAAAGTATATTCTAGTATTCATCGCTGTGTTCAGCATATTAACCTACTTTACGCTTATGAATGCACCAAATCAAAAATTTTCAACAATTGAGTCTGAATTTTTAGACTTTTATTTCCAGGCGAATCCCGTTACTGCAACATGGATTGGTATACATGATTATGATAGTCGATTACCCGATTATTCCAAGAAAGCTATTGCAAAACGACTCCAAGCCTTGAAATTATTTGAAGAAAAATGCGATGGTCTAGACAATCGAGAACTGGAAGGTTACAGGGAAATTGACTTACGCATTTTACGACACGCAATTCAGGAAGAACGTTTTAATACAGAAAAGCTTAGATCTTATGTCTGGAATCCGCTTACTTATATAGGGACATTAGGTTTTGCCTACGAATCAATAGCTGGATATGACTTTGCTCCGGCAAATGAAAGATTAGTAAATCTAATTGGTCGTTTACAAGCAACACCAGAGTTTCTGAAAAAAGCGCAAACAAACTTGGATTCCATGCCAAAACCTCATATGGATACGGGAATCAAACAAGTTCAGGGCATCATTGGGTTTGTCGAAGGCGGTTTCCCTGAGGTTGCATCGAGTGGTACTGATGATCAAAAGGCATTGTTGATAGCAGGTATTGCAGATGCTAAATCAGCCTTAAAAGAATTTAAACTGTTTTTAGAAAATCGATTTGAGAATGGTCCTTATAAATCTTTTCGTCTAGGGAAAGAACTATTTGACGAGAAACTAATTTTCACTTTAAATGAAGGTATAAGTGCAGCAGAAGTATTAGCCAGAGCAGAAGCGGAGTTAAAATTTGTACAAGGAGAAATGGTTACCGTAGCAGAACCATTGTACAAAAAGTGGTTTGGTGAAACACCGGATTTAATGTCACATGATGCCCAATTAGGTATGGTACGAAAAGTGTTTGATAGAATTTCAGATGATCGTGCTGAGAGGGATGAAGTTGTAGAAAACGCTGAAGCTACAATTGAAGAATTAAATACCTTTATTAAGAATTCTGATATTCTCACACTTGATCCCACAAAGCCACTTGAATTGAGAGAAACGCCTGAATATCAGCGCGGCGTCAGTATTGCGTCCTTGCAAGCACCAGGACCATTGGAAAATAATTTGCCGACCTACTATAATGTTTCTCCGATCCCTGTAGATTGGGATGATGAAAAGGCAGAATCATTTCTTCGTGAGTATAATAAAATATCCGTCAAAATACTTTCTATCCATGAAGCCTTGCCGGGTCACTATGTGCAATTATATTATGCCAATCGGCATCCGTCAATTATTCGTTCTGTATTTGGAAGTGGTGTAATGGTAGAAGGCTGGGCGCATTACACAGAGGACATGATGATCGATGAAGGATTTGGGGGCGGTGATCCACAATATAAATTGGTAGAACGAAAATGGAAATTACGTGGCATTGCAAATGCCATCTTGGATCACAAAATTCATGCCGGTGAAATGACAGAAGAAGAGGCAATGAATCTTATGGTACACGAAACATTTCAGGAAGAAGCCGAAGCTTCTGCAAAATGGCGTCGGGCACAATTATCATCTGGTCAACTCTCAACATATTTTGTTGGATTTTCACTTATGTGGGATTTACGACGAGATGTGGAAGAAATGCGCGGAAATGATTTTACGTTAAAGTCATTTCATGAAGAATTATTATCCCATGGATCAATTCCAATTCGGTATTTACGTGAAGCAATGTTGTCAAACTAGGATATGAAATAGTAGTTAAAATATGATTTACATAATCACAATTTCCCTTTATCTGTTTATTCTCATTGGAATTGGCATATATAAGTCCGGTAAAATTAAAACCCAATCAGATTTTTCAGTGGCTGGTCGAAGTTTGACACCGTGGATACTGGTTGGGACTATGTTAGCCACCTGGATAGGTACGGGTTCCATTTTAGGAAATGCAGGAAAAACGTACGCCACCGGAATGGCCGGTCTCATGTTACCTATTGGAGGAGTGTTAGGAATAATTCTTCTGACACAAATTGCCGGAAAGGTCCGTTCGTTTGAAAAATTTACAGTGCCTGAGATTATTGGAGATAGATTTGGTCCTGTGGCAGGAATGCTCAGTGTTATTGCCTTAGTTCTGGCGTATTTAGTAATCGTTAGTTATCAATATAATGCCGGTGGGGCGGTTCTGGAGACGGTGCTATTGGATGGAAACGGAGATCCACTCATATCTGCTGAAATGGCTACAATTATCGCCGCTATTTTTATCATTACTTATACGATGCTGGCAGGTCTTGTTAGTGTCGCCTATACGGATGTTGGAAATGGCATTATCATGACTTTATCCCTGTCAATTGCTTTCCCCATTCTTTGGTTCAAAGCAGGAGGTTGGGATGGAATGACCGTGGCATTTGGACAAATGGGTAAATCGAATCACATGCAGTTTTGGGGCGTGTATTCCACCATGGATATCGTAAACTTTTGTTTACCGCCCTTTTTATTGGTGCTTGGTGACGCCAATATGTATCAGCGGTTTTTCGCCAGCAAGGATGCCAAAGGAGCAAAAAGTGCCACAACAATTTTGGTTGTAGCTGTAGCAGTAATTGAACTACTCATTATTGCATCAGCCTGGGTGAGTTCTAGCATGATCCCAGATGCAGTGAATGGTCGGCATGTGCTTATTTATGCTGCCCACCAGTTATTACCACCGTTTATTGGGGCAATAATGCTCACTACGATTATTGGTATTATTATATCAACAGCGGATTCATATCTGTTAGTACCTGCAACGACGTTGATTCGTGACATCTATATGAATTACATCAATCCCAAGGCCAATGAGAAACATATCGTTCTCATGAGTAGAATGGTTGTACTTGGTTTAGGATTAATTGCCTATTTGGTTTCACGAGGGTTTGCTGAATCGGCTGGATTTTTTGAGCGTGCTTTATATGCTTATACGATTTATGGCGCTGCGATAACCCCATCCCTGGTGGCAGCACTATTTTGGAAACGTGCATCAAAGGCAGGTGCAATTTCTTCGATTATTGGTGGAACGATAATGACATTAATCTGGAAAGAAGCTGCCTTTATGCGAAATATCATCCCCGAAAATATTTACAATAATACGGATGAAGTTTTGCCGGCCATTTTGGTTTCAGTAATCTGTCTTGTTGTGTTTAGTTATTGGAAAAAAGATAAAGTGTAACCTTTCGTGATGCTGGCGTCACAAAATGAAACAAATTTCTCTACGAAATAATTCCGCGAACTGAAGTAATAGGCAAGGAAAACGAGACAAATAATTGGCATACTTTTTGACTATCACTAGTTGGATATCTCAAACCAAAGAATTAAAAGGTTAAAAATGAATCGCAATCAGTCATCAGGTTTTACAATTTTAGAATTAGTTATTGTAATCGTTATTTTAGGAATTTTGGCAGCAGTGGTAGTGCCACGAATATTTTTTATATCTGAGGATGCACATAAATCTACAGTTTATGCATTCTTGGGGAGTATGAGGACAGGGTTAGAACTTTATGCTGATAATCAAATTGTTACCGCGGGATATAAAAATTACCCAGATGCCGAAGATTTTGAAAATCCAGGTGGTGCTGCTTTTGGTATCACGTTAGGAGAAGTTTCCGATTCCTGGTCCATTTCTTCATCTGGGTCAAATAAGGTTGATTTTGTGTATACACCAACAGATCCAAATACTGTCGTACGGTATTCATCCTCCGGTGACGACAGTTATACTCTTGTTATTCGATCAGGTCCAGACTATATGCTTGAGGATCAAGGTTCTGGTGGTGGAAGTGGTGGAGATGATCACGGAGATTGATAGGATAAATTAAACATATTCCATTCCTTGAGCGATTAAGGAAGTTTACACATTATCTTTGGATTGGTAAGCGAACCCGAACTGTAAAGGAAGTATTAACTTCAAAGCGCAACGTCCCACTGTGATTATCAACAATCCATTTGACAATTGACAATCCTAATCCACTTCCAATCTGATCTGATTTTCCACGATAAAAACGTTCTGTAAGTTGATCAATGTTCACATTGTGCTTTGGAATAAAATCATTTATAAATAAAATACTTAATTCATTATTTTGAAGTTGAATCTTTATCGACAGACTTCCACCGTTTGGACTAAACTTAATAGCATTCTCAAGAAGATTTGATACCAAAATTTTCATCCAATATGGATCTCCATTAATTTGCATGGATGGTATTTCATCAATGGTTAATTCTATTGATTTTGCTTTTATCAGAATTTCAAATCTGCTCATTTCTTCGAAAAATAGATCATTGATCCAAATTTTCTGGTTCAAATCCAACCTTGATGACGATTCTGTATTCATGAGAATTTCCAAATTTTCAATAATTCGTGTTAACCGAACAATTTCATTTTGGATGGTATCAATGGGTTTGATAATATCGTTCTTGTTATTCCTGAGTGCATTTATTTGAGACTGAATAATTGTTAATGGTGTTTTTAATTCGTGAGCGGCATTGGATGAAAATTCTTTAATCTGAACAAGACTTTTATCCACACGTAGCAATAATTCATTCATGGTTTCAGCAAGATATGATACTTCATCTCCAGTATCAGGAACAGGAACATATTTATCCAATTTTGAGGATTTTATATTGTGAACAAACTGCGTTATATCTTTTATTGGTTGGATTGTTTTTTTTGCTGCGTAGGATATTCCAAGAATAGTCAGAATCAACGCGATTGGGAAAGTTAATCCGTAAATCGTCAACAGTCCCGTTAAATAATTATTCCATTTTTTCATGGGCGACATCGTAACAACCCAACCCAAGGTTAAATCGCCATTTTTTATAGGTTCAATTAAACATCGGGTTTCCTGTCCAGAAAGCAATGAATTATAAAATATATTTTGATTTTGTACGAACTTATCCTGAGGTACGGACCAAGAGGCATCTTCAAGATTGGATGATTTAATTACTTCATCAAAATTGCTATTATAAATAACAAGATAAATAGGATTGTCACTTCCGGACAAATGATGGGTTTCTTTCCATTCAAATTCATCCGTGATTATTAGTTGATTGCCCCGCCAGTTTATTGTCAATAGAATTTCATTTGATTCATGAGCTAATTCTTTGTCAAGATCATTTCCCATCTTTATTTTTATTAAAAAATATGATTCTGCTGCAAATAGCATCAGAACAATAGTCATAATAGTGGCAGACAATAGAATTAAACGATGTTGGAAAGATAATTTATTCATCAGCTTTAAACCGGTATCCAAATCCCCTTATAGTTTCGATATGTGAATATAGATCAGGATTTCTATCAATTTTATTTCGAACATACCGAATATAAACATCAACGATATTTGAGTCCCTGCCATCCGATATTTCCCAAACGTGTTCGTAGAGTTGTGTTCGGGTAAGGGCACGCCCGGCATTTCGCATCAGAAATTCAAGTAATAAAAATTCGCGATTTGAAAAAGATATATGATCTCTATTCAGTTTCACGGTTCGTGTCATTGGATTGAGTTCAATATCTCTAATTTTTATTATTGGGGTTTGATTCATACTTGCGCGTCGTATTAGTGCCTGAACTCTGGCGATTAATTCATTTATATCAAAGGGTTTAGAGATATAATCATCCGCACCAGCTTCAAGCCCTGAAATAGTATGTTCAACACCAGCCATAGCTGTTAATACGATTATGGGAGTTTGTTGAGATTGAGATCGGACTTGTTTACAAACTTCTAATCCATCTACATCGGGCAATCGTCGATCAAGAATGATACAATCATATTCCTCAGTTAAAATCTCTTCCAGTGCCTCCATACCAGTTGTAAACCATGTGCATACAAATCCTTGATCTTTAAAAGATCCAAGAATGTATTCTCCGATGCTTGTTTCGTCTTCTACTATTAGTATGCGCATTATTATTGGGAATTATGAGAAAATTCTAATCTTGCTCTCATTTTGTTCTAATGTTAACTCGGTAACTTAAGAAAAAGAAAGGATAATATTATGAACCCAGTGCATTTACATTTACTATTAAACCATATTCCATTATTTGGAGTAATGTTTTCGATGGTTCTTTTCATTGTTAGCTTATGTAAAGGATCAGATTTTAGAAAACTTGGCTATGTTGTGACGTTGGTAACTCTCATCTTTACGATGGTTACGTTATTTTCGGGGGAAGAAGCAGAAGAAATAATTGAAGACAAAGCTGGAATTTCTGAGGCTAGTTTAGAAGCCCATGAAGAAATTGCGGAATTGGTGAAGTGGTTTATTATAGTTTTGGCAGTTTCTTCAGTTGTTGGAATTTGGAACGAAAAGTCTAATAAATTTTCACCAAAAATGATCACTCAGGTAATTATTGTATTGCACTTTCTCTCTTTATTATTCTTCGTGCGAGTAAATAATACCGGGGGTAAAATTGAACATCGTTTCATTGGTGATAATCAGGAAAAATCACAGACGGAATCTGGAAATTTGTTTAATGGCAATGATGACCACGACGATCATGATGATGACTAATAACAAAAAACGAAAAGGCGTCACAGTATTGATGATGATTAAATTATGAAATTCATTCATTTATTTATTTTAGTATGTGCAGCAATTGCATTGGTGGTTGCAGTATGGTGGATTGTATTAGGAACAGATGGATATTATGGTTTATCGCTTTTGGATCGACCACATCACGACGTACATAAAGAATTCAAACCCGGCGGTATCGTTGGTCATGGATTAGGAATTGCCGGCAGTGTAATGATATTGCTTTTATTAACATATTCCCTTAGAAAACGGGTAAAGGTTGTTCGTAGAGTTGGGAAATTATCAACTTGGTTGAACTACCATATATTTTTAGGCGTGGCTGGTCCCATCCTGGTAACATTTCATACGGCCTTTAAATTTGGTGGACTTGTTTCTATTGCATATTGGTCCATGGTCGCTGTAGCTCTAAGCGGTTTTATTGGACGCTATATATATGTGAAAATCCCAAGGAGAATATCTGGTACCGAATTAACTATGGATGAAATTGAGAAACATCAGAATGACCTCACACGTCAAATGATAGATGAATTTTCACTCACAAGCGAACAGTTCAAGTATTTAGAGACGATTAGTGCCGTTGACAAAATAAAAACACGAGGATTATTTGGAATATTCACATTCTTTTTCTATGATACGGTTGGCCGCTTTACACTTCGGGCAAAACTATCAAAACTTGGCAAAGAAATGAATATTGATCGGTCAAAGGTTCACACGTTTTATAAATTAACGTTAATGCGTATTCGTTCAGCAAGGCAGATTGCATTTTGGAACTCTGCCCAAAAACTATTTCATTACTGGCATGTAATACATCGACCATTTGCTTATACGATGATTGTAATCATGGTAATTCATACAACATTAGCAATAACATTTGGTTATACCTGGATTTGGTGATGAATACAGAATTAATATTTTCATGGATACTCGGTGCCGTAATCATTATTGCCTTTTTAATTCCATATATTAAGCGAATGACAAAAAAGGAAGAAAAGGCTCGTGAACGCTTAAAAGAGACTCGTTCAAAGGGTCAGGAAAAAGCACTGATGCAGCACCCAATCATTAACCAATCTGCTTGCATTGGATGCGGAATTTGTGTTGACTCGTGCCCGGAAGGAGATGTGTTAGGACTTATCAATGGTAAAGCTACGGTCATCCATGGGAGTCATTGTATTGGTCATGGGAAATGTGCTGAAGCTTGCCCATTGAGTGCAATTGAGGTCGGATTGGGAGATATCAGTCAACGGCAGGATATTCCCAGACTCAATGAACATTTTGAAAGTAATATTCCTGGCTTATATGTTATTGGGGAATTGTCCGGCTTGGCTTTGATCCGCAATGCTATTGAGCATGGTGTAAAAGCGGTCAACCATATCGAAACATCCATTGCTGAAAATCATGACAATGAGTTTGACATTATTATCATTGGAGCAGGGCCATCGGGATTAACATCAGGATTACGAGCGAAAGAATTAGGACTCAAATACCTCATCATTGATCAAAGTGAACCTGGGGGTACGATTCTTCAATATCCAAGGAAGAAACTTGTATTGGTTCAGCCAGTTTCACTTCCGTTATACGGCCAATTAAAAAAAATGGAATACCCTAAAGAAGAATTGCTTGAGATATGGGAAGATGTGATAAGGAAAGAAGCATTAAATCTAAAAACCAAACAAAAACTGCTGGGGATTGATCAGAAAAATAATGGCTTTATTATCCATACAAGTAAAGGTGATATTACAGCGAACAAAGTGATACTTGGTTTGGGTCGAAGAGGTACGCCTCGTAAGCTTGGTGTTTCAGGCGAAGATTTTGGAAAAGTTATGTATAAACTAATAGATGCTGAAACCTATAAAGATCAAAAGATCTTGGTTGCAGGTGGAGGTGATAGCGCAATAGAAGCCGCTATTGGACTTTCGCATCAACAAGGAAATGATGTAACAATTTCATATAGAAAAAGTAATTTTTTCCGTCTCAAAGCCAAAAATGAACAACGATTAAAAGAGGCTGTCAGTACAGGGAAATTGAAAGTCATATTTGACTCTAATCTTCTGGAAATAACTGAAAAAGAAGTACATATTGATACTCAAGACGGAAAGAAAACTATTTTAAACGATTTTATCTTTATTTTTGCTGGCGGCGAATTACCTTTTCCATTGCTGAGCGCTATTGGGATTGATTATGGACAAAATATAACAACAAGTAAATAATGAAATTATTCCGTTTCATATATATGCTATCCATTTGTGCCCCCCATTTTTTAGGAGCGCAATTTTCTCCAGGTGCATTATCAAAATACCATGATTTTCTTGAAGGAACTTCAAATTGTACACAATGCCATGAATTAGGAAATAAAGCTTTATCAAATGGCTGTGTTGATTGTCATTCGCCGTTAAAAACCCGTATTGAATCCAAAACGGGATTCCATGCTGATAAAGATAAAAATTGCGGAGAATGTCATTCAGATCATAATGGTCTTGATTTTGAAATGGTTTATTGGCCCAAGGATATCAATGATTTTGACCATAGTGAAACAGGGTATAAGCTGTCGGGTAAACATTTAGAATTAAAATGTAATCAATGTCATGCTGATAGTCTAATTGTCGGTGATAATATTCGTGAATGGGCTAAAAAATATCCCGACAAACCAACCTTGGATCGAACGTTTTTGGGTTTAAACAAAACATGCAATGTCTGTCATTCGGATATTCACAAAAAAGAAGTATCAGATGATTGCGAATCCTGCCACAATACGTCTGATTGGAAACGTGTTGTAAAGGAATTTGATCACAATAAAGCAAAATACACGTTAACTGGGAAACATATAGAAATTGAATGTGCGAAATGTCATAAACCGCACACGGACTGGACACCTTCGGTAATGCAGCTTACCGGTCTGCAATATGAATCTTGTATTCCATGCCATAACGATACACATAAAGAAGAAGTATCAGATGATTGTAAATCCTGTCATAACACCCAAGACTGGAAAAATGTGCGTGAATCATTTGATCATACAAAGGCGAAATATTTATTGATTGGTTCCCATCTGAATGTAAACTGTGAAAAATGTCATAAACCGTATGTTGAACAGGTTCCACCAGTTTTACAATTAACTGGGATGAAATTTGATTTATGTACTTCATGTCATGAAGATATCCACAAGGGTACATTCGGACAAACATGTGAAACCTGCCATACAATTCAAAAATGGAAAGAAAACCTTAAGCCTTTCGATCATAAAAAAACAAAATATCCATTAGATGGGAAACACAGTAATATATTATGCAATAAATGCCATGACGTAAAACAGGGCAAATTGCCTGAATATGATACGTGTTTAAAATGTCATAAAGATGAGCATAATGGTCAATTTATAAATCGTAATGATGGTGGTGATTGTGCTTACTGCCATTCCGTTTACGGTTATAAACCTACAATCTTTAATGTGACAAAACATAATAAAGCGCGACTGCCTTTAGATGGTGCACATTTAGCCGTTCCATGTATATTTTGTCATAAACCGTATGAATCTATTTCAGGAGTGACGTCCACACAATTTATTTGGGATGATCCTAAATGTGAGACCTGTCATACGGATATTCATCGAAACCAATTTGGACCACGATACAATAATTCTTGTGATAAATGTCATGGACCTATATCTTTTAATAAGTTAGTCTTCGACCATCAAAAATCGGAATTTCCCCTTGATGGTAAGCATAAAAAAGTTTCCTGCAATAAATGTCATGAAAATGAAAATGATATTGCTGGCCAATTTACTCGATATATACCTGTTGCACATCGTTGCCAGGATTGTCATACCTTTACAGGTCAAATAAGGTAATGAGAATACTTGCCCTAGTCCTACTTTTGTCGAACATTACATTCGCTCAAAATGAAGAATTCAAAGTTTTGGGGTATGAATGTGGTGATTGCCATGGCTCATCCGGTTGGACAGATCTTACTTTAACTGGATTTGATCATAGTAAAACAGTATTTCCTTTAAAGGATGTCCATCAAATGCAGCCGTGTACTGCTTGCCATTCTGGGAATACTGTACAAGAAAAACACAATTTTAGTTTAGCGGAATCAGGCTGCAACAATTGTCATATTGACGTTCATGGATCAGAATTGGGATCGGATTGCGAACAATGTCATAGTAACCGCTCCTGGCAGGTTACTCGTCAAACATTTGATCATGAAATGACCAGATTTTCTTTATTGGGTGCTCACAACAATGTATTGTGTGAAAAGTGTCATACCGAAAAACCAATGGTGCAATTTCGTAATCTGACGTCAGAATGCTATGAATGCCATCAGTCAGATTACGCCAGTGTTAGTACTCCATCACATGTTCTTGCAAAAATAGATCGCGATTGTCAAGTTTGTCATCCTGCCAGCAATAAGAAATGGCTCCCAGCTGTATTCAACCATGAAGAATATTATTCTTTAACTGGTTCACATAGGACAATTGATTGTTACAACTGTCATGAAGGATTATTCCGCGGAACAGCTACCGATTGCAGGACATGTCACATCATTGAATATAATGCTACAGGCACTGCAACCTACCCTGATGCCCCTAGACATGCGCTTTCTGAATTTTTCGCTGAACAATGCGAAGATTGTCATACGACAACTAACTGGTTGCCCGTTGATTTTGACCATATTATCACAGGATATCCTATAGAAGGAAGGCATGTGGAAGTAACCTGTGACCAATGTCATGGTGGTGACCAAGGTTACGATATACCAGATGATTGCCATGGCTGTCATCAACCAGGTGGTATTGCCATTACAACAATTTTGGATGGTGACTATGATCATACAACGCACAATTTACCGGCTGAATGTGAATTGTGTCATACAACATTGAACTGGGATCAATCTCTATTTCAGCATGAAAGTTTTTTATCAAATTTGTGCGAAGATTGTCACTTGATTGACCATGCTGAATCAAGTGAACCACCTCATGGAAATGAAAATATAAGTACAGATTGCCTTCTCTGTCATGAAGCTGGAAATGAATGGATTATACCAGTATTTTCGCATTTTGAGGCTCAGACAAGATATCCTTTGCTTGGCTTGCATGCATTAGTGGATTGTGAATTATGTCATCAAAATAATATTTACAATACCACCCCAAATACATGTCAAGATAATCAATGTCATATATCACAATACAATGATGTGGCAAATCCTGATCATGTCTCCAATAGTTATCCAATTGAATATTGCAACATATGTCATAGTGAAATGGGCTGGACGCCATCCTTGTTTTCGCATATTTTATTCGATGCTTGCGTAACCTGCCATTTACCAGACTATAATGGTGCAAATGATCCGGTTCATGATCCCGCTAGAGGTTTTATTCAAACATGTGAAATATGCCATAATAGTACTGATACTTGGGATGGTGCTTTTATAGATCATTCAAAAGTGAATGATCCCTGCGTGAGTTGCCACCTTATGGATCATATAGAATCAATTGACCCGCCGCATAGTAATAATAATATCAGTACAGATTGCATTCTTTGTCACGACTCAGGAAACACATGGGATATACCATCTTTTCCACATTTGGATACCCAGACAAGATATGCTTTACTCGGATCACATCTGTCGATTGATTGTGAATTATGTCACCAAAACAATATTTACAATACCACCCCAAACACATGTCAAGATAATCAATGTCATATAAACCATTATAATACTACAGCAAATCCTAACCACATTTCATATAGTTACCCAATTGAATACTGCGACATTTGCCATACTGAATTGGGCTGGGCTCCGTCACTATTTTCACATAACACATCCGATGTCTGTGTAACATGTCATTTGCCAGATTATAGTGCTGCAACTGACCCAATACACGATCCGAGTGCGGGATTTACGCAAACATGTGAAAATTGTCATGCAAGTACAGAAACTTGGGATGGTGCCTTTTTGGATCATTCAAAAGTGAATGATCCCTGCGTGAGTTGCCACCTAATGAATCATATAGAATCAATTGACCCGCCGCATGATAATGGCAATATTAGTACAGACTGTATCCTTTGTCATGAATCAGGGGATACCTGGGATATACAACCATTTTCACATTTAGATTCGCAAACAGAATATGCCTTGTTTGGGCTTCATGTCCTTGTAGGCTGTGAATCTTGTCATCAAAATAATATTTATAACACGACACCAAATACATGTCAGGACAATCAATGTCATGTAACTCATTTTAACGAGGCTGATGAACCAAATCATATTTTGTACACTTATCCAATCCAATATTGCGATATATGTCATGATGAATTGGGGTGGGCTCCATCAATCTTTTCCCATAATGCTTCTGATGCATGCGTGACCTGTCATTTACCAGATTATAGTGCTGCGACTGCCCCAGTTCATGAACCAAACGCTGGATATTCACAGACGTGTGAAAATTGCCACACAAATACCAGTACATGGGTAGGAGCTTTTTTGGATCACACCGGATTAACCGATTGTGTATCGTGCCATTTAGCAGATTACCAGGGAACTACAAACCCAAATCATGTTGAAAAGAGCTATTCTCAGGATTGTATGGAATGTCATCAATCAACTGAAGATTGGTTACTTGTCGAAATCGATCATTCCAATTATAACGGTCCCTGTGCAACTTGTCATCTAAATGATTTCAACAGTGTCACAGATCCAAACCATGTAGATAACGAATTTTCAAATGAGTGTGAATTATGTCATTTATCTACATCAGTTTGGCGTACGGATGAATATCCACATACAGTAGAAATTCCATGTTTGGTCTGTAATCAAAGTGAATATGACAATACAACAGAACCGGATCACCCAACAAATCAGTTTGATTCGGACTGTATGATTTGTCATATATCGAATGACACTTGGATTATCGGTGAATATCCTCATAGTTTAACAGAAATCGCGTGTGCTGCTTGCCATATGCCAGAGTATACTGCAACTGTGGATCCAAATCATGTAGAGAATAATTACAATCTTGATTGTACAACTTGTCACAACTCCACAACGGATTGGAATAATGTCACTTTCAATCATACAGGTATTACGGGTGAGCAATGTTGGAATTGCCATGCTGGTGATTTCGTTGGTGTATCTGACCCAAATCATGAGGCAAATAATTATGACCATAATTGTTTCGTTTGTCACAACTCCACAACGGATTGGAATAATGTCACTTTCAATCATACCGGAATAACAGGTGATCAATGTTGGAATTGCCATGCCGGTGATTTTATTGGCGTGTCTGACCCAGACCATGTTACAAATGATTATGACCACGATTGCACCACCTGTCATAATTCAACAACTGATTGGGAAGGTGTTACATTTAATCATGACGGAATTACGGGTGAGCAATGTATTAATTGCCATTTGGGTGATTATTTGGATGTCACAAACCCGAATCACAATGCTCAGGGATATCCTGAAGATTGTACATTGTGTCATAATACAGTTAATTGGGAAGACGAATTTTTCAACCATTTATTTCCAATTTATTCGGGCGATCATAACAACGAATGGTCCACGTGTACAGCTGAATGTCATATAAATCCTGCAGATTATGTTGATTTTTCTTGTGGTCTATATGGTGTTTGCCACGACCACCGACAAAGTGAAATGGATGATGAACACATTGGTGAGGTTAACGGATATGTGTATGAGAGTGGGGCATGTTATGAGTGTCATCCGAACGGTACGGAAGATGATGATGGTGATGATGATAGACGCCGTCCACCAAAAGCCAAAGATTGGCGAAATATATTGAAAAATAATCGATTTTAATGATAGGCTCTTTTTCCATATCAATTTTACTTGTATTGGCAATGCAGCAATCGCGATTCGAAATGGAAATGGATTGTCAGGTTTGTCACCATCCTGATCATTGGAAACCCTTATCTGATAATCGTTCATTTGATCATACTGAAACAACTTTTCCGCTTTTTGACAAACATCAAATAACGGATTGTATCCAATGCCATTTAGGAAAAACCACCGAAGAATTTCATCAATTTAGTAAGGTCGAGTCTTTGTGTTCATCTTGCCATATGGATATCCATTTTGAAGAATTTGGACAAAATTGTGAAAAGTGCCATACATCATCAAGTTGGGATTTTCTAAGTTGGCGTTTTAAACATGACGAAACATTATTTCCACTAATTGGATCTCATTCTGTTATTGGTTGTAACGAATGCCATAGTGACAAGCAATCATTGAAAGTATTAAATAGAACAACGGAATGTGTTGACTGCCATTATGCAGTTTATCTTGAGGAAGTAAACACTAGCGGACATACTGAAAATGAAAATTGTTACTTATGTCATAACACAAGGAACTGGTTTCCCAGTGATATGTCTCATCATGACGTGTTTTTCCCCATTTTTACCGGAAATCATCGTGAAGGAGTTTGGTCAACTTGTGAAGCGGAATGTCATGTGAATCCAAATAATTTTAAAGACTTTTCCTGTGGTTTAAATGGTGTATGTCACGAACACAGTAAAAGCAAAATGAATGGCGAACATGATGATGAATCTGGATATAGATATGAAAGTAAAGCCTGCTATAATTGTCATCCAAATGGGAGCGAACATTAGATGAAATATTTGACTTTATCACTGATTATCATCGTAACCATTTTGTGTGCTACAGAAAAAATTATCCAAGGGAAAATCACATATTTAACGTCAGACCAAGTATATTGTGATATTGGTCGGAACGATGGTGTCAGCGTAGGGGACACGATGACAGTTTCTAGAAGAAATGATGAAATTGGAAAAATAATTATATCAAATCTGGCCAGTCAATCAAGTGTATGTACTTCCTTAATTCCAATCACTGAATATCAATTGGGTGACCGAGTTGAGCTTCGAAAAATTGAACGTATGGTTTCTGATATCGTTGCTCAAGATAGCATTCCAGTCATTGAGGAAAATCAAAACCAAACCAAGAAAAATATTTCGCTTAAACATAACGGAAATATTGGGTTGCGATATTCCAATGTTTCATTCTCAACCGATTCAACCAACAAACGTTCCAAAAGAAGTGTCTCAACTTTACAATATGGCTTATCTCTAAATGGGAAAATTCCAACATCAATTTGGGTGTATGGAAGAGGGGATATGTTGGATAAATCCTTTACATTATATCAGGCAAGAATGACGATTGGTGATCCAAACTCCAGATTGTCCAGTCAAATTGGGCGTGTATTTACATCAGAATTAGCAGGGATGGGTGCAACGGATGGTCTTCTCACAAAATGGAACCCGACATCAATATACGGTCTAGGTTTTATTCTAGGCGTTCAACCTGATCCGATTTCGTTGGCATTTAATCCAGATATCCGCAAAGGTGGAATCTTTGGTCATTTACGTCAAAAATATAAGCGAACACAGGTGAGTGGACGAGCTGCTGTAGTGGGGCAATATGCATCGGGAAATGTGGATAGGGAATTCGCAGTATTTCATTTAAACGTTGGGAATAAACGAATTTGGGATTTTAGAACGCATGCAACTGTTGATTATTATAGAGATCCATATATTTCCACCAGGAATTCAGTATCATTGACCAATAGCGAAATTTCATTAAGAATTCGCCCAATCAGTTCAATAAGTTTTTCCACGCGATATTCGACCAATCGTATGATTGTTTATAGGGCAACATCGCAGACGTTTGTTGATTCACTTTTTGAAGACGAAATGCGTTCTGGATGGTATAACTCACTCCAGTATAGACATAAGTTTATTGGGAAGTTTAATCTAGGGACTAATATTCGCTATGGGAGTACAGACCGACCATCTACTGTCGTAAGAATTAGTTATGGCACGGGTAATTATTTAGAAAATTCTTATGGCGATTTTACTGTGATGTACATGAGGAATTTCCTTATCACCGGCATTCGAGGGCAGATTGGATTTGGAAAGCAGCTAGGGCGGAAGGGAAATATGTATTTCCAGTATGAAAATTATAGTTATGGATATGGAAATCTGATAGCAGATTATAATCAACAAACTTTATCAGGGAGCTTGTCTTTCAGATTGAGAAAAAATATCAGCTTATCCTCATCCCTTGACTATACAATGGAACCTGATTATCAGATATTTTATATGTATTTTGGTGGCTCTTTTAGATTCTAGTTTCTAATTCGCGTCACCTACTATCACTTGTCATCGCGATCCCGATGAGTCGGGAGTGGCGATCTGAGTAAAATGAGATTATTTTCACTACGTTCCAAGTAATGACACATAGTTGGGAAGTATTCAATTTGTAATAGTTATTACTCCCTTTAACAAAACAAGATATCTCACCCTATGGGATTCGATATGACACTCCGCTTCTCGAAACAAATGTCATCTCGAACAAAGTGAGAGATCTTGAAATGAATGTGGTATTTGTATCTACGATTACAGCCTTTTGCTTATGAGGATTTCTCTCTTTAATCAAAATGGCAATAAACTTGGGTTAAACCAAACTTCTGTCATTGCGATACCGATTAATGGTGAGAAGCGATCACATATTAAGTAAGACATAACGAGAGATTGCTGCGTCCACTTCGACAAGTTCAGCGTCTTCGCAATGACATCATTTGTAAAAAATTATTTATTCATCTCTAAATGAAAAAACATGGCGCCAATCGTATAAGCAGCAATATCAATTAAATCTCTCGTATACTGCTCAGAAAACAAGGGGAGAATCAATTCAAATACAATAGCATTTGCCACAACAATAGTTACAATATGTGAAATAGGCAGAGTATAGGAATTTTCTCTGAATCGTTTATGAAAATACAATATAATCGTACCAACAATCGGGACTAATAATATATCATCGATATATCGATGAAGAAAAGAAATTGAATCAGTAAAAATATAATTGTGGAAGAACACATAAATGACCATAACCCAAAATAGAATTATGGTTCGAACTGAAAACATTAAATATTCAAAAATGCAATAACTGGAATGATAAGAACCAGAAGAAATAGAGTAAATCCGAATCCAGAATTAAGTAGTTTTTTCATCATTATATCCTTGTAGCCAAAGGAGGATTATTTGATTGATAGGGCGATTGGTCAGGGTGTAAATCCCTGCAATAATATTCAAATATTTTACCCGTGCCTTGCCAATTCTCTACCCGGCTGGCGATTTTGACTTCTCCAGAAAACTTTGAAGACACACCGACCTCTACATGTCCCGTGATAAAGTGAATGCCTTCCCGTTTTTTTCCCCAGCTGATAAACACACGTTTCAGCATTTTGGCGTAACCATTTCCCTTGAAATCTGACATCATTACAAAGGCATATGTATACAACGTATTGTATTTGCCAAAGTTAGGATCGGTTCGTGCCCAAGGTTCATGACTTAATTCCTCAATCGGGACTCCAATAATATACCCAATGATATCATTGCGGTATCGTGCAATAAAAGGAAGAGACCCTTTTTTATTAAAGTAACGGTGGATAGTCGCTTTCGTAAGGATAGCCTTTTCACCATATTCTATTGCAAGTTGTTCAGATATGGCAATTAATGCTGGATGGTCCTTTTCCCCAACGTGCTCAAGGAGTTCGATTTGAAAGACACCACTGGATGCAATCACACGGGATTCTGAGCGGGCTTCATTGTATAAAGAGAGTTGTTCCATCCGACAAAGTTACAGAGAGATTGGAGCGTTGAAAAAATGAGTTTTACGAAAATTGATAAAAGTAACGGGATATAGGTAAAAGATTGGTTTTGTGAGAGCCAATTAATTAGTTAATAAAAAATCAATTTTTGATTATGAATTATTCATATACGACCCATAAAGAGTAAATCCTATTTTCGTCAATATTCCATTATCCAATAATCTATCTCTGGCTTAATTTCCCTGAATGAAATCGTTTACAACACGCCTGAAAGAACGTATAGAGTCATCCCAATCCTGGCTTTGCGTTGGGTTAGACATCACACCTGAAGGAATGGGACAAAAAGACGCATCTTTTAAGGATGTTAAACAACATGCAAAAATGGTTATTGATGCCACAAAAGATTTAGCAGCTGCATATAAACCCAACCTGGCATTTTTTGAACGTTGGGGTATTGCTGGATTTGAATGGCTCATAGAAGTCATCGAGCAGATTGGCGAAGGCCCTGTTATAATTGGTGATGCAAAGAGGGGAGACATTGGTAATACTGCAAAACAATACGCAAAAAGTATGTTCGACTATTTTCGTTTTGATGCGGTTACTGTAAATCCGTATATGGGAGTCGATTCCATAGCACCTTTTATTGAACGTGCACAATATGGTGCATTTGTATTGGCTCGTACATCCAATAAATCAGCTGCGAATTACCAGAATCATGAAAAATTAGGAAATCCTGTTTATATTTCAGTCGCGAAAGATTGTCAGGGTTTAAACTCAAATGATAATGTGGGATTGGTTATTGGGGCCACCGCTCCCGAAGAATTGAAAAAAATTAGAAAAGTAGCACCAGATTTACCTTTGTTAATTCCCGGTGTAGGCACACAAGGCGGTGATTTAAAAACCAGTATCAAGATTGGTAATTATTCAGGTCCGGCAATTATAAATGTTTCCCGGGGGATTTCATTTGCAGGTGATCATTCGCCAGATGCTGTTCGCAAAGCAGCGGAGGATTATGTATCTGAAATGAGGGGATTTATGAATGAGTAATCAAACAATACTCAAAACATTTAAGGATACCGGTGCATTGTTAGAAGGACATTTTGTCCTGACCTCAGGTCGTCACAGTGCTTCTTATTTTCAATGTGCAAAAGTGTTGCAACATCCAGAACATCTATCTGATTTTGCAGCACAAATTGCGGAACATTTTAATGACCATCTAATTGATACCGTTATTAGTCCAGCTGTTGGTGGAATTGTGATTGGAACTGAAGTGGGCAGACAACTTGGCACTAAAACAATATTTGCAGAACGCAAAGATGGACAAATGACCATCCGCCGTGGTTTTGAAATTGTAAAGGGTGAAAAAATCTTGGTTGTAGAAGATGTGATTACAACCGGTGGATCAGTGAAAGAAGTCATGGATTGTTGCGAATCTATGGGAGCTGAAATAGTTGGAGTAGGTGTTGTTGTCGATCGCAGTAATGGATCTGCATCCTTGCATAAAAACCAATTTGCTGTTACTAAGCAAGAAGCAGTGTCATATCTAGAAGAGGAAGTCCCCGAAGAATTAATGAAAATCCCTGCGAAGAAACCAGGGAGTCGGCATTTAACGAAATGAATCAAGGAGTCAAAATGTTGAATAAACTGTTTTTAATTACATTATTAGGAGTATCGCTGATGCAAGCTGTTGAGAATGATAAGGTGGGTGTGATTTCCACATCTATGGGAGATATTGTGATCGAATTTTATCCGGAGGTGGCGCCGAAACACGTGGAGAGTTTTCAGACTCTGGCTGATGAGGGATACTTTGACGGATCTATTTTTCACCGCGTCATACCTGGATTTGTCATTCAGGGTGGTGATCCAAATTCCAAAAGCGAAGATCGATCCATGCACGGAATGGGTGGACACGCTGGCAAATATTATGAAATCGGAAAAGAAGAAAATCCTGAAACCTGGATGGTACCGGCAGAATTCAATGCCAAACCACATAGTCGTGGAATATTATCAATGGCGAGATCACAGGACCCTAACAGTGCTGGCAGCCAATTTTTCATTTGTGTAGCCGACGTAAATCAACTCGATAACAAATACACCGTGTTTGGTAATGTTCTAAAAGGAATGGATGTTGTAGATCGAATTGTCAATTCACCAAGAGATAAGGGAGATAATCCTCATCAACGAGTTGAGATGACTGTAAAAATCGTTCCAAAATCGTCAGTTGAGGGACTTGAATAAGTTTTCCATAGGATTTGCATTAGGTGGAGGAGGTGCTCGTGGCGCAGCTCATATCGGAGTACTTCAAGCTCTCCATGCATCTGGGATAATTCCAGATTATATCGCAGGTACGAGTGCTGGTGCAATCATCGGCGCTATGTATTCTGCAACTCGTGATCCAGATTGGGTGGAGTCGCGATTCCGTGAATTCCTTGAAAGTAAAGAATTCGCCCAGCTAGGTACAGATCGAATAATCCCCGGTCGCGATCCTAATTCGGCTTTTGGTCAAGCGGCAAAATTCATTAAGAATCAAATGGTAGTAATCATGGCGCTAAATAGTAAATCTATTATACGTCGTGAAAAAGTTGAAACAGCCATGCGATTTCTGATACCAGTAGAAACATTTGAAGAATTATTAATTCCTATGACCGTTGTAGCAACTGATTTTCATACCGGAAAGCCGGTTGAATATTCTTCCGGTGATCTCATCGAAGCAATCGCAATAAGTTCATCAATTCCAGGTTTTGTCACGCCCACGACAGATAACGGACAATTGTTGCTGGATGGTGGAACCAGTAGACCCATTCCTGTGTATAGCGTGAAAAACAAAGTAGATTACACCATAGCGGTGGATATCTCTCGCGGCGAACCTGAACCTATGCAGAAAGTGAATATTCTTGAACTCATGACACGATCAGAACGGATTACATCTCAACATCTGTGTAATGCCATTTTAACAAATGCAGATTATATTATTCGTCCTGAAGTGGAAGGACTGCACTGGTCGCAATTTGAGCGATTTGATGAGCTGTATGAAGCGGGGATAGAAGCTGTGGAGAATCAAGTTCAAGGATTATTGAGTGAGTTAAATGAACGCAATTCGTGGCAATTTCGGTTAAAACAATGGTTTGGGAATAAGAAATAAATGCTGTTACTTTTCAAGTCAATTTTCGTCAAAGCAGGGATACAATGAAACATATACTTAAACTATTATTGCCAATACTACTCCCGATTTTGCTTCTGGGACAGTTTGAGAATCCTGTTTCTATCACTGCCTCTTTGGATCATATTCCACGAGCAGGTGAAGTTGTTCACATTACCGTAACAGCTTCAATGGATCATGAATGGCATATCTATTCTGTACATGATACCGTTGATGGTCCGTTGCCAACAGAAATTTCCGTATCAGGTTCTGCAATTGAGGAAGTTGGTCGTGTTATTGAACCAAAACCAATATCATCATTTGATGAAGGGTTTGGGAAAATTACCTATTATCATGCTGGAACAACTGAATTTACAGTTCCAGTTAAACTCATGAGTGCAATTCCAGCAAGTGAGATAACGCTAAATGCTGTGTTCTTTTATCAAACGTGTAATAACGCTCTTTGTTATCCACCCCGTGAAGTAGAAATTCCAGTATTGACTGTAATTGAAGCAGGTGAACCTCGCGAAGAATATTTAGCATTTACTAAAGAATCCAGTGAATCCAGCGAATTAACTGGTGACGATGAATTAGATGCTGCAATTAAGGCTGGAATATTTCCCTTTATTCTTTTATCCCTTTCCATGGGATTTTTGGCATTACTAACGCCTTGTGTATTTCCAATGATACCCATTACCGTTTCATTCTTTACGCATCAAGGTGAAGTCGGGGGCGCCAATCCAATAAAGCAGGCAATGGTTTATGCTCTTGGAATCATTTCGACCTTTAGTGTTCTTGGGTTATTACTGGCAGGATTCCTGGGTGCTTCAGGTGCAAACCAATTAGCGGCAAATCCCTGGGTAAATATTTTCATTGGATCACTATTTGTGTATTTCGCATTGTCCCTATTTGGGATGTATGAAATACAAGTTCCTCAGAAACTTCGTCAGTTTACGTTAAAAGGTGAGTCCAAAGGCGGTTATATTGGCGTTTTATTTATGGCGCTTACCTTCACATTGACTTCTTTTACATGTACAGTGCAATTTGTTGGTTTATTACTCGTCGCAGCAGCAAAAGGGCAATGGTTCTGGCCGGCATTAGGTATGTTGACTTTTAGTGCGGCTTTTGCATTACCATTCTTTTTCCTGGCACTTTTCCCACAATATCTTGCAAAGATGCCAAAATCGGGTGGTTGGCTCAATTCGGTAAAAGTTGTAATGGGATTTTTGGAATTAGCCGCAGCATTTAAATTCTTTAGCAATACGGATCTGGTCTGGGGTTGGAATATATTAACCCACACGTCTGTCCTTGCTACCTGGACTGTTATTATGCTTTTCACAGGAATATATTTATTGGGAAAACTTCGTTTACCACACGATTCTCCCACTGATATTATTGGTGTTCCTCGAATGCTACTTAGTTTATTCTTCATAACTTTCTCCATTTATATGGGTACCGGATTATTTGGTCAACCTATCCATGGATTGATTAAGTCTTACTTACCACCAAAGCTCGCTATAACGTCGATAGATACTAATGGTGGAAGTGTTACTACACACGAAGTTGAATCCCATCATTGGTATAATAATCTTGAAGATGCGTTTGTTGAGGCAAACACAACGGGTAAAAATTTATTTATAGATTTCACCGGATATACCTGTACCAATTGTCGATGGATGGAATCAAATGTGTTTACCAAAAATGAAGTAAAATCCCGTTTTGATCAATTTGTGTTAGTCCAATTATATACGGATGGTGGAGAGAATTATCGTGAAAAACAACAATATGAAATTGATCGATTTGGTACAGCTGCATTACCATATTATGTTATTTTAACACCTGAAGATGATGTGGTTGCCAAATTTCCCGGTTTAACGAGAGATTTAAAAAAATTCATCCAGTTTCTGGATAAAGGATTATAAGGATAAATATGAAAAAGACACTAATATTTTCAGTACTTAGCACTTTTATTATCTTAAGTGCCTGTGAAGTCAAAGGTGAGAAACCTTCGTCAAAAAATAATATAGAGAAACCAGCCCCACAGCCAGAAAAAAAATCAGCACAAAACAAATTAAAAGCGCCTGATTTTACTTTAGCTGATATGGATGGCAATTGGGTATCTCTGGCTGATATGCGGGGAAAAGTAGTTTTGTTGAATTTCTGGGGTACATGGTGTCCTCCTTGTAGAAAAGAAATTCCGGATTTCGTTAATTTATATGAAAAACACAAAGATGAGGGACTAGAAATTGTAGGGATTACATTAAGCTCAGGTGATGTTGGAAAAATTAAAAAATTCATGAATGATTGGAAGATGAATTATACAATATTAACAGATATTAAGGGGAATGAAACCCAAATAGTTACACAGAAATATGGTGAAGCGATAGGGCAACCAATTAGTGGAATTCCAACAACATTTATCATCAATCGTGATGGGCACATCGTAAAAACGTATGTAGGACCAAGATCGGAAGAAATATTTTATCAGGATATTCAACCTTATTTATAGTTAAAATTTGAATTATCATAAGAGTCTTGTGCTCATCTGTTCACACCAAGGAGAGAAATAGATTTATAGGATGAAAATAATAATCAATCATACAATTTCATTATTAAAGCGAGGATTGCCCATTCTCGCTTTTGCGTATATAGCATTTGGGCAAAATTACTGGCAGCAGCGTCTCCATTATAATATGGATGTCAAACTAGTCCCAGAAGAAAACGCTGTTTATGGCGAGTCAATTATTACGTACGTGAATAATAGTCCGGACGAAATAACGCGAATATATTTAAATCTTTATCCAAACGCTTTTAAAGAGGGATCAGTTAAACATCAGGAATTTTTACGTGAGTACGGAGCTTTGGGTCGTGCAGCGAAATTTGCGAACGGGCTAGAAAAGTTATTCCATGAATTTGATGTGAATACCTTTTATATAAATATGCAGGATGCAGATACATCCTATCAGTATAAAATTGAAGATACTGTTCTGGAAACAGTGTTGCCAAAACCACTTTTGTCTGGTGACTCGCTAGATATTACCATCCACTGGAAGCATGTAAATGGCGAAATGTTTGAGCGAGCAGGACGCATCGAAGACCAATACAATATGGCACAATGGTATCCCAAACCAATGGTATATGATGAAGAGGGCTGGCATATAAATCCATTCCATGCAGAAGGTGAATTTTATGGTGAATTTGGCACATTTAATGTCAAGTTTGATTTACCTAAATCATATATTATTGCAGCATCGGGTATAGTTTTAGATGGAAATCCTGGTTGGAGTGATGTCGCTTATGACACAACAATGGAGTATAGTGTTTGGCTTGATTCTGTTTACGTCAAAGGAGAGAATGATACTACAGAGGAACGTCGTTCTGTTACATTTCTAGCGGAAAATGTACACGACTTTGCCTGGGTAGCGTCGAAAGAATTTATTTATGAATATGCTCATTCTAATGGCATTGATATACATGTTTTATACAACAAAAATAATGGTTCTAAATGGTCGAAGAAGGTGATGAAACGGTCCATTCGTGCCATGGATTGGTTATCCAAATTTGGAAAATACCCATATCCTCAAGTGACAATTACGGATCGAATACGTGGTGGTGGGATGGAATATCCAATGTTGATAATGAATGGGAGTGAGAGCGAAGGTCTAATTGTTCATGAGTTGGGACACATTTGGTTTTATGGCATCCTTGCGAATAACGAAATTGACGCAGCCTGGTTGGATGAAGGATTTACATCATTTCAAACGAATTGGTATCAGGAATATTATTATCCACCTTTCGGAATTGATTGGGATAATTCACAGAAATCTGATTATCAAAAAAATCATTGGAAGTATAATCCAGGTGTCCGCAATAGTCAATGGAGAGTTATAGACCTGCAAACAGGTGGCAAAGATGAACCGTTGCAGCGCAGGTCGTATCAATATAATTCTGGCTCAGCATATAGATCCAACGTTTACACAAAAGGATCAATCTTATTGAGCGAACTAAAATATATAATGGGTGATTCGCTTTTTATGGTTGGGATGAATAATTATTATGATCAATGGAAATTGAAACATGTAAATGACAATCGATTTATTAGAGCGATGGAAAATACCTATGGTGATGATCTGGATTGGTTTTTTGACCCATGGCTTTATGACACTCAGGTTCTTGATTATGAAGTTAAATCCTGGAAGAAAACTCCGATTGAAAATGGTAAATGGGATGTCTCGGTGGAGGTTGAACGTAAAGGAGATCGATTCTTTCCAGTGACCGTTGCACTACTATCTAAAGATGGAGAATCTGTTAAGCAAGTGTTGCAGGGTAGTCCCTGGGATTTTTCACATACTGTTAATTTTACGATCCCATTTAATCCTGTAAGTGTAATTATCGATCCGGATGTGTATACGACAGATATCGATTTTCGAAATAATTATAGTGGACAGATGCCAACAGATTGGTCATTCCGATGGGGAGACATGAGATACAGACCACGGAATAAATACCATGTTACTTGGTTTCCGTTATTGGATTATCATCCTATTGATGGTTGGATGCCTGGGATATCGCTTGATAAAGAATATTATAACTGGGAATCCACAGAGCTTGATTTGAATTTTGCTACCGAATCAAATCGATTATTCTGGAGATTTTCAACAACGCGTAAATTTCCGTATAAGATGACTGGTGCCTCTTTAAATGTCGGTGCTTATAACTACGGTGGACATAAACAAGTTAATGCTTATTTGATGAATAGTTCGAAAGGCGAATATTTGAAACCGAGTCATTACTCAGGAATTGGATTAAGAGTATCTCAAGCTAATGATTCGTTGCGTGCTCCTGCATTTGATGAAGGTCAAACAGCTCGAGTATATGGTTTCTATGGGATAAATTTTGGTGATATAAATGTATATTCACGTATGGAAGTGGCACCGGATGGTTTGTCGGAGTGGGGATTTAGTAAATTGTATTTTCGTTTAACCCAAAGATCAAGAATGGGTGCCCTTTCAGTCTCTTCGCGTTTGTTTGCAGGGAAATACTGGTCAAATTCATACCTACCTAAGCAGGAACAATTTTCAATTTCAGGTGCCAATCCTTTCGATTATTATGAAAAAAGTTATTTACGGCATCCAGAAAGCTTCTATGGAATAACAGAACTAGCTGAGGTGTATCACCTTTCTGGCGACGGAAATATCAGAGGGCTGACTGGATTGAATTTGTCACCAGCGAATGCAATCATCAGTGGAAATCTTGAAATTGGCTATTCATTACCAATATCTTTCATAAATATATCTGTTACATCATTTAATGATATTGGGATGGTATGGGATCAATCGGGCAATGATTATGATGGTGATATAATTGGTTCGGGTGGTTTTGGATTAGAAATAAAAAAATCCATTTATCATAAACCTTTTTATTTGAGAATAGATAAACCATTGTGGTATCTTTGGGACGTTACAGTTTCACCAATAAATGAGCTACAGAATATTATTATAAGCTTCGAAAAAGGGATTTAAATCTGCGTGATGACAGTCACAAGAATTGCTCCATTATGTGACTGCTAAATAGTGTGTAAATATTTGTAGTACCGAGATAGAATGGATTGATATATCTAAGTGCTTAACCACCTATCCTTATACAATTTTAAATTTGGCAAAAAATAATGCTTTATAATAGTTGACATAAAAAAACATTGATGTAAATTTCGAAGTATATATGCGACATTATTGTCGAAAACATTAATAGACGATACCCATCAACGTAACTAGGAGGGATTCATGTTAAAGAATTCGCGATCAATTGTTTTGGTTCTTTTTGTGCTCAGCAGTTCATTTATGTTTGGGCAAGCAGCAGAACTATGTGCACCATCTGGTGTTTCAGTATTTGAAGCTGATATGGAATTAGTTGTATCATGGAATGAACCCATAGGCAATGTAGGCTGTGGGGATGAAGGCGTTACAGCATTACCTTTTACTACAACAGGAACTACCACTGGTATGGGAGATGACTGGGATGTATCTGGCAGCGATAATGCAGATTATGCTTTTACTTATAATGTTGCGAATACAATTGCGATAGATATCACTTTGTGTAATGCAGGCACTGATTACGATACGAAGCTCGAAATTTTTACAGCTGATGCAAATTGTGTGGCAACTACAACTACTAATTATAATGATGATAACGCTTGTGCAATTAGCGGTTTGTATAGCAGCTTACTTGGTGTAACGCTCAGTCCTGGTCAGTATTATATCGTAGTTGATGGTTTTAGTACTAGTAATGGAAATTTTGAGATTTTGATTGAGGAAACTGGAACACGTGAACAAAATGTGGACTATAAAACAGTTGTCGCTCAAGAAGCTGAAAAAATATTAGATCTGGGTGGTACGCAAGCTGATGTAGACGCCTTATGGGCAGATGCGCGAGAACATGTGTCGAATGTAAATACCTCACGCGAAATTCCAGCTGATTGTGGTACTTATGTGAGCTATGAAGTTCATGATGGTTCTGATGGTAGTTTAGTAGCTACAGTAACTGACGGCAGCCTCCAAGTTATTTTGGATGGACTGACTAATGGTACTGAGTATTGTTTTTACGTCAACACAGTATATTCTGAAGGAACATCTGCAAATTCAGATACTGCTTGTGGAATTCCTGCTCCGTGGTCACCTGATCCTCCAACGAATGTTGGTGCTATTATAGGTGATGAAAAATTAACTTTAACATGGACTGCCTCCACTGTTGCAAATGTTGGATTAGGCTATGTCGAAACATTTGAAATAGAGGATCTTGCTGCGATGTGGGAGATGGAAGGCAATTGGGCACTTAATGCATTTGCTGGAAACCCTGGTACTGGAGCTAGGTTTAGTTGGAGTCCTTCAGAAACAAATTACGATTACGGTATGTATTCAATGTTCCTGCCCGTTGGTGTTGTAACAGATGTTGAAGTGGTTTATGATTTATACCTCAGTGATTGGGGTGGTACTGGATTAGAACATTTATCTGTTGAACTGTTTGTTGATGGTGCCTGGGTAGTGGTTGCTGATCATGCAAATACTGCTGATATATCATGGACATCGTTTTCATATACAGTAACTGGTGTCAGTGGAACAACCCAGATTCGTTTTAGAGCATACGGTGCTGATTCATTTGAAATTAACAATTGGGACATTGATAACATTGGCTTGTTAGATGCTTCTACTGGTCGTGAGATTGCCAACTCAAACATATCTGCCAACGGTGATTATCTTGGTGGTACTTCAATGGATCTTGGATTTTCACTTTACTATGAATCATCGGATATTGAGTACCTAGATGGTGCATACATGACATTCCCTGCCGGATTTACTGTAAACAGTGCGTCTGACATTGGCGGTCTTGTCTTCAATGGCGAAACCGGTGATAGTGTCTCTTGGGGTGCATGGAATGACGATGGATTTGGTGAACAATCTTCAAATGCAGATTTCACCGTAAATGTTACCATTGCTGATGGAATTAGTGGTCCTCAAACAATTGGTTGGGGATTATCCGGTGATGTATATGGTGCTGAACCTCACGATGTTTCAGGTACTCTCATAGTAAATGAGACTTCATTCAATGAATATGATTTTATGGGGTACAGTGTATTCTTAGATGGTGTACTACAAAATGATGTAGCAACACCTAGTCTTTTATGGGTATTTGACGAGTTAACTAACCTGGTAGAATATGAACTTGGTGTTGCTGCAAGTCATTTCCCTAGTTACTCAAGCGATACTATTACAGTATTGGCTACACCTCAATATCTCTTCGGTGATATTGTTGGTGTTGTTTTGGATCCCAATGGCGATCCCCTTGATAGTGCAGTTGTTGATGCTGGTGGTGTTGTTGATACCACAGGTGCCGATGGTGCTTACCTCTTGTGGAATCTTAATCCTGGTACTTATACTGTCAAAGCACAACGACATGGTTTCGAATTTACAGATGCGGAAGTAGTCGTTGTTGCTGGTCCAGATGCTTATGTACAAGACTTAACCCTCCAACCGGCGTTAGCACGTGCTAACGGTGTTGTTGCAGAAGGTGGTGACAGTGAAGTATACTTGTCATGGAAGATGCCTGGTGGAGAGACTGAGTATGATTTATTCTATTATGACGATTTCTTTGATGCGCAACTTGGTTGTGGTGGCGGATGTGAATTCGGCGTTCGCTTTACACCTCCAGGATATCCTGCTGAATTGACTTCTTTATTGATTTCGGTTCAAGGTGGTGCCACTGTTGCTGGCGGAAATATTATTGCCTTTTTAGATCCTTCCGGTTCGGCCGCAGGTCCAACGGGCGATTTTGTCATTTTAGCTTCCAATGTTAATCTGTCGGATGACGGTGGACTTACACAGTACTTAATTGATGTTAGTGATGCTGGTTTTGTAATTCCATCTGGTGATGCTTACATAATGATCCAAGAGAACAGTACTGGCTGGATGGGTATTGCTAATGATGTTGATCCACAATCTCCAGAATTTTACGACAGAAACTGGGTATTCTCTGGTGGCGCATATACAACTATCTTTGATGCAGTTGGAGGAGACCCAACTTTGACGGGTGATTTTGGAATATTAGGGACATTCTTTGGCTCTGCAGGTCGTGCAATGACTACAGATGTATCTGGAAATGAAGTTGAATTACCAGCGATGGATCTTATCCCAACTGGTCAAGCTGGGGTATTTACTACTTCCTATCCTTCTTCAGGTGAAAGATCAATCGGTAGAAATCCGGACTTTGTAAGTGTTCTTGAAGGTACTTACGTTCCTGTATTGCCCATGAATTATTCACGTGAAGACAGCTTGTTAGGCTTTAGTGTTTATCATATGACTGATAATGGTGATACTTTAGTTGCTGAAACAGTTGGTAATGACACATCAACTTTTGTTCAGGTTCCAGTAAACTATGTTGAATACTGTTATAATGTTACAGCATGGTGGGCAACTGATAGTTATGGTGATCTGCAATCTAAACCATCCGGTGAAGCATGTGCAGTACCATTTACTTCAGGTGATGCTGATTTTGATAGCGATGTGGATTTGGCAGATGTTCTTGCCGTTGTAGACTTCATTCTTGAAGTTTCTACTCCTTCTGCTGATCAATTCAGAAACTGCGATTTCAATGCTGACGAAGCAATCAATGTTGCTGATCTTGTTATGATGATTGATGTTATTTATGGTCCTCCTGCTGGACGTTTCATGGCATTTGATACAGACGCTTTAGCTACGCTTGAATTAATGGTTGCTGATGAATCATCACTCAATCTAAACCTAGCTTATGAAGGTACCGTGAGAGGTTTACAATTCACTATTGATTATGATGCATCACAAATCAAAATCAATGTACCTCAATTAGTGCTTATGCAAGACAATGTCATAGTGACTACCAGTGAAAAAGAAGCCGGTAAACTAAATGTTGTGGTTGCAAATATTGGTAGTGGTGCATTGAATATATCTTCAGAATCACTGTTGAACATTCCATTTGAATTTGTTGGCGGAAATGGTGAAATCGCAGAAATTGGTTTAATGAATTCTGCTCTTGCAGGTCCTGCTGGTGAACTCATTCCTGTGAATGAAAAATCAACTTCATTCGATATTGAAGTATTGCCAGGTAAGTTTGCTTTACACCAGAACTTCCCGAATCCATTTAATCCAACAACAGAAATCAGATTTGACATTGCTGACGTAAGTGATGTGAGACTGACTGTTTACAACTTAATGGGTCAGGAAGTTCGCACATTAGCTGCTAATGAAATGGTAGCTGGTTTCCATACTATTGTGTGGGACGGATTAAATGACAATGGTACTCCAGTTGCTTCTGGTATGTATTTCTACATGTTAGACGCTGGTAGCTTCCATGCGATGAAGAAAATGGTGCTACTGAAGTAATCTTAGATTACACTTAAATAATAAACAGTCCCGACGACTCACGTCATCGGGACTGTTTTATTTTATAGGGAACTGTAATCTTATTATATCGTAATGAGTAATGAATTACGAATATTGATTTTGAAAACTGGAGACTTGAAATGAGAAAAGAGCTTAGCATAAGCATAATTGTATTTTTTACTTTGGCATTTGGACAACATTCTATAGTTGATCAATTTAGTCAAGCATTTGCAGACGTTGCTGAAAAAGCAAATCCTGCAGTTGTAACAATTAAAGCCGAAAAAACAATTCAAATGGACCAAGTTCACCCACAATTTGATCAAAATATGTTTCCATTTTTTCAATTCCCTAAAGAGTATAATAGTAATGCACTGGGGTCAGGTGTAATTGTTGATAAAGATAAAGGTTACATTTTAACCAATAACCATGTAGTTGAAAATGCTGATGAAATCAAAATAGTGTTGATGGATAAACGAGAAATAGAAGCGGAAATAATTGGAACCGACCCAAAGTCTGATTTAGCTATTTTGAAAATTGATGCTAAAGATTTAAGCGAATTAGAATTGGGAAACTCTGATAATGTGCGTGTAGGGGAATGGGTACTGGCAGTAGGAAGTCCATTTTCCTCAAATTTAAGCCATACGGTTACTGCAGGTATTGTGAGTGCTCTTGGTCGCAGTAATATTATATCCAATCAACATTATGAAGACTTTATCCAAACCGATGCGGCAATAAATCCCGGGAATAGCGGTGGTGCTCTCTTAAATATGAAGGGAGAATTAATCGGTATAAATACGGCCATTGCAACTGGAGGTGTAGAACGAGCAAATCGTGGTGTCGGATTTGCAATTCCATCTAATATGATTAAAAAAGTTATGGATGACTTGGTAAACCATGGATATGTAGTTCGCGCCTGGCTGGGTGTATATATTCAGCCGATCGATCAGAAAATGGCAAAAGGTTTAGATTTAGATTTTTTGGATGGTGCCTTGGTAAATGATATAGTAAAAGATAGTCCAGCAGAAAAAGCTGGGATAAAAAAAGGTGATGTAATTATTGAATTCGAAGGTGAAAAAGTTAAAGATCCTTCTCATCTGAAAAATGTTGTATCTGTGACGCGCCCCGAAACAAAATCTAATGTGGTAGTATATCGTGACGGTAAGAAAAAAACGATTTTTGTTACACTAGAAGAACTTGAAAATGAACCTCAGGTTTTTGCGACCCGTTCATCCAACGACCAAAATTATGGAATGCAGGTTCAAGATATTTCTCCCAGCATTGCTGACCATTACAATCTGAACAATACTGATAATGGAGTAGTTGTTACTGAAATAATTCCAGGAGGTCATGCCGATAAGGCTGGAATAATGGTTGGAGATGTTATATCACGCATTGGAAAGAAAGATGTAACCTCTGTCCGGGAGTTTAGACAATTGATTAAAAGTTCTGAAAAAGATGATACGGTACTATTTTTAGTAAAGCGTGATGGCATCTCACGTTTTTATGCCGTTGATCAAAACGACTAACAAAAATTATAATTATATATAAAAAGTCCTCCATTTGGGGGACTTTTTTGTATATATGACCTATCTCAATCCATTGGAAAACATCAAGAGAGAAAGTAATTTCTGAATCTCTAAATAAACTAAAAATATGGAAAACGGACTAAATGCCAATTAAAAAAGTTGATCCTAAAGTTGACTTTATAGCCATGGAACATAAGGTACTTGATTTCTGGGAAGAAAACGACATCTTTGCCAAACGTGTTAAAGCGAACGAAGGAAAACCACGATGGAGTTTCTTGGATGGTCCAATTACTGCAAATAATCCAATGGGCGTCCACCATGCCTGGGGACGCACGTTAAAAGATATGTATCAACGATATAAGGCTATGGATGGGCATGAACTCCGTTACCAAAATGGATTTGACTGCCAGGGGTTGTGGGTAGAAATAGAAGTCGAAAAAGAATTAGGGTTTACTTCTAAGCGTGATGTGGAAGAATTTGGTATTGAAAAGTTTGTTAACCTTTGCAAAAAGAGAGTTCACAAATACTCCAAAATTCAAACTGAACAATCCAAACGCTTAGGATACTGGATGGATTGGGATAATTCCTATTATACAATGTCTGATGAGAATAATTATACTATTTGGGCATTTTTGAAAAAATTGTTTAATAACGGAAAAGTATATCGTGGGACAGATGTTGTCCCTTGGAGTGGGCGGTCAGGGACATCGTACTCACAAATGGAAATCATTGAAGGTCGTAAACTTGTCTCACATGATGCCGTCTTTGTGCGGTTTCCACTGAATAATAGGGAAAATGAATATCTACTGGTTTGGACTACAACTCCGTGGACTCTCACATCAAATGTAGCCGCAGCTGTCAATGTGAATTTAGACTATGTATGTATTAGTGCTACAGATGGATCAAAATACTATTTTGCGAAAGAAAATCTCAAATTTCAACGACTTGATAAGCAATTTAAAGAGAAAAAAAATTGGGTTGATGGCGTTCCAAAACTCAAAAGTATAGAACAAATATTTAAAGAGCATGGTGGCTTTACTGAGGAGCGTACATTAAAAGGTTCTGAAATGGTGGGATGGGAATATGAAGGACCATTTGACCATTTTCAAGCTCAACATGAACCTGGTGGATTTCCATTTAAGAAGAAAGATTTAGAAGCTCAAGGTATCCGTGGCGTCGATTGTCACAGAGTGATTGATGGTGGTAAAGATGATATTGGGAACGATATTGTTGTTGCAGGTGAAGGTACGGGAATTGTTCATATTGCGCCTGGTTGTGGAGATATTGACAATAAAATTGGAAAAAAACTAGGTTTAGTAGATATTGCGCCGCTAGATGATGAATCAAAGTACATTGAGGGTTTCGATTGGCTTACTGGAAAACTGGCGACGGATGAATCTACTAAAGATGAAATTCTTCAAGATTTAAAAGACCGAAAATTGCTCGTCTACGTTGAACAGTATCCTCACGTTTATCCACATTGTTGGCGTTCCGGCGATGAGCTGGTTTTTCGAATTGTGGACGAATGGTATATCAATATGGATTGGCGCGATAAAATAAAATCGATTGTTGATGATATTGAGTGGAAACCAGCCTGGGGTAAAGAGCGTGAGCATGAATGGTTAGACAATATGGGCGATTGGATGATCTCCAAAAAAAGATTTTGGGGTTTAGCACTGCCCATATGGGTTTTTGAGGATAAAAGTTTTTATGTTGTGGGATCTAAAGAAGAATTAAAAGAGTTGGCCGTTGAAGGATGGGGAGAGTTTGAAGGAAATAGTCCTCACCGTCCATGGATTGACAAAGTAAAGATTCGACATCCTGAAACAGGATTGATCGGGACACGAATAAAAGATGTTGGAAATCCTTGGCTTGATGCTGGAATTGTACCATTTTCAACAATGGGGTATATCTCAGATAAAGAATACTGGGAGAAATGGTTCCCAGCGGATTTTATTACAGAATGTTTTCCCGGTCAATTTAGAAATTGGTTTTATTCCTTGTTGGCAATGAGCGCTTTATTAGAGGAGAAGGCACCGTTTAAAACGTTGCTTGGGCATGCTTTAGTAAAGGATGAAACCGGGCGCGATATGCATAAATCCTGGGGAAATGCCATATGGTTTGATGAAGCCGCTGAGAAAATGGGTGTGGATGTTATGCGTTGGATGTATGCCGTGCAGAATGTAGAACACAACCTTCGCTTCGGCTATCCCCATGCCAATGAAGTTCGGAAAAAAATCATTACACTATGGAATACCTATTCTTTCTTTGCTACTTATGCTGCTCTGGATGGATTTACTCCTGAAGCAAATGGACTCGATAAACAAGAATTGTCCTTACTGGATAAATGGGTATTATCAAAACTTCATACATTAATAAGTGATGCCAGAACGCACTTTGATCAATATCAAGCAGACAAATTTATTAGAAAAGTGGAACGGTTCTTAGACGATTTATCTAATTGGTATATACGTAGAAATCGTAGAAGATTCTGGAAGAGTGAAGATGATGGAGATAAACAAGCAGCATACTATACATTATATGAAGTTCTTTTAAATATGGTTAAGCTACTTTCACCATTGCTTCCATTTATTACTGAAACGATATATCAAAATATCGTTCGTAACGTCGATAAAAATGCATTTGAGAGTGTACATCTTTGCGATTATCCTGAAGCAAATTCAAAATGGATTGATGAAACACTGGTTTCTCAAGTTGATGCATTAAAGCATGTAGTTGAACTTGGACGATCATCGCGCAACAAAGCAAATCTGAAGATTCGTCAGCCATTAGCTACTTTAGCATTTGTTACAAAGGATGATGAAATTGCTGCATTTATTCATGAGCATCAAGATGTGATACTGGATGAGCTAAATGTTAAGAAGATCGAGCGCACTTCGAAATCGACCGATTTAATTGATTACGAAATAAAACCAAATTTACCGGCGATTGGACAATTGTACGGAAAAGATGTTCCTGCCATTCGGAAAAAAGTAATTGAAACTGACCCCATTTCGATAGTGAAAGCATTAAAATCCAATGGAGAATATTCGTTGGAGCTAGGGGATAAAATTATTAATCTTACTACTGATCTTGTCCTGGTAGAGATGATTTCAAAAGAGGGTTATACTGCTGCTGAAGGCGATGGTTTAACCGTTGGATTAACGACTGAATTAGATGAATCTCTAAGAAGAGAAGGACTTGTTCGGGATATAATCCGACAAGTTCAAATTTTGCGAAAAGAAGCCGGTTTTGCGGTTGAAGATCGTATACATGTTTTCACAAAATTTCCTGAAGACATTTTGAAATCAATTGAGGATTTCAAAGAATATTTCTGTAATGAAACACTCACGGTTGGTCTTCATAAAGAATATCAAAGTGGAGAATTTTTCAAGGATATAACAGTTCGCGGAACTACCTTCCCAATAGGGTTGAAACGCGAAATCACAGACTAAGAGGTTAACATGACGAATAAAATGCGTTATTCTAAAGCTGAGTTACAAAAATTTAAAAAATCGATTTTAGAAAAGATGGATAAAGTAGCAAATGACATGGGAGAAATCAAAGATGGTATCAGTAATACTGGTCCTTCTGGTAGTAGTATGTCTCCTGATTCAATATACAGTCTTCATATGGCCGATGCAGGCACGGATTCACATGAGCGGGAAAAGAATTTTTTGCTAATGACACGGGAAAATAATCATTTCAGAAATTTAGAACATGCTTTGGAACGGATTGAAGACGGAACATTTGGAATATGTTCTGAATGTGCAACTGAGCCGAAAAATTTATGTGATACGTGTCCACTAGTTCCGGTTGAACGATTGATGGAAGTGCCAAATGCTACAAAATGTGTAGCTGTGAAGGAGCGCGATAAACTTAACTTATTATGATAGTACTTTTATTGACGTTTGTTGTTGTTCTCTTAGATCAATGGACAAAATACCTTATTCGTATAAAAATGGAGTTATTTGAATCGATCCCTGTAATTGACGGATTTTTCCATTTAACGTATGTCACAAACGATGGAATGGCATTTGGTATAAACTTTCCAGGCGGATTTTACATTTTTACTGCCGCCTCACTTATTATGACTGGAGTTCTGGTATATTATTTGTGGATTGAGAAAGAAGGATCAATAATTCTTCGCTTAGCCCTTGCATTCATTTTAGGTGGAGCAGTTGGTAATTTAATCGATCGTGTATTTTTACGGTCTGTTGTCGATTTTTTAGATTTCATTTTTGGAAGTTATCATTTTTATATTTTTAATATTGCAGATTCCTCAGTAACGGTAGGAATGATTCTGTTTTTATTTTATTCATTTATCATTCACCCAAAAGAAAACCCTCAGCCAAATCTGATTGAAGAATAAATCATTCCTCGCAAAAGAATCAGGTGTTCGATTAGATAAATATCTCTCCGTAAATATCCCTGAACTCTCCAGAACTAAACTAAAATCTATTATTTCAACTGAACAAGTTTATGTGAATGGCCAGCATCAGAAAGCCAGCTATTTAGTTCAGGAAAATGATAAAGTTGAAATATCTTTTATTGCTGAGGAAAAGGGTACTGATTCTTTAGAACCTGAAAATATTCCTATTTCTATTATTTATGAAGATGAACATTTAGCATTAATTAATAAACCTGCGGGTTTGGTAGTACACCCAGGAACTGGCGTACAAAATGGAACATTGGTAAATGCTTTGATGCACCGGTATAACCAACTATCTACTGTTAACGGGAATGTAAGACCAGGAATAGTCCATCGATTAGACAAAGATACATCTGGTATCATGATCGTGGCTTTGACAAACCAGGCACATGTTGAATTGGCCCGTCAATTTGAAAATAGATTGGTAAAAAAAGTTTACATTGGCATCACATGGGGAACATGGATAGAGAAATCCGGGTTAATATCTGGCTCAATCGCACGGAAAAGAACGGATCCTACATCTTTTTCAATATCAGAACGAGGACGCCAGGCTGAAACAGCATATGACGTTGAAGTAGAAAGCCAGTATTTTTCACAAGTAGTTTTCAGACCAAAAACAGGACGGACGCACCAGATCAGAGTTCATGCGAATTCAATGAATCATCCCATAATTGGTGACGAAAAATATGGTGGAGGAATCAGTCGTATTAAAGGTTATATACCAGAAGCTGGTATTCTATTAAAAAACATGATAACTTTACTAGGAAGACATGCTCTACATGCATACCAACTCTCATTTACACATCCTGTCACACTTCAATCACTACAATTTCAAGCTCCTATCCCGAATGATATGCAAATAATTATTGACCAAATGAAGGAAGATGTCAGAATATAGTTCCCAAGCTATCGCGGACTTTTTAAATTATATTGTTCTTGAGCGGGGGTATTCTGACCATACAGCAAAATCATACAAGTGTGATTTGAAACAGTTTACTGGTTTTATTGAATCTTATTCCGGTAAGTCTATTACGGATTTTAGATCTATTGACAAGGCAACCGTACGGCATTTCCTCGGGAAAGAATTTGAAGAAGGCTTTTCATCTAAAACAGTGGCCCGACGGTTAGCAACTCTAAAATCATTTTTTAAGTATTTAGTAAAAGCTGAGATCACTACAAATAATCCAGCATCATCGGTACGCTCCCCTAAAATAAAAAAATCATTGCCATCTTATCATAGCACTGATGTTATAGATCAATTGATGAACTTGCCTGATGAGGGTACAAAAACCGGAATTAGAGATAAGGCAATTTTAGAACTATTTTATAGCACTGGGATGCGACTCGCTGAGCTAACAAATTTAAATATTGGTGATGTTGATTTTAGAAATCAGGTTGTTAAAGTTTTAGGAAAAGGGAATAAAGAGCGGTTGATTCCTTTTGGTAATCGTACCAAAATTTCAATAGAAAATTATTTAAAAAAACAAGGTATTGGGTTGTTTACTAATGGTCATGATACACCACTATTTGTTAATAATAAAAACGGGCGATTATCTGCCAGAATGATTCAACGTCGCGTGAGAAACTATTTGAAACTTGTAGCAAATACTGAACAATTGGGACCTCATTCTCTTCGTCACAGTTTTGCAACGCATTTAATGGACAGGGGGGCCGATATTCGCGCTGTGAAAGATTTATTAGGGCACAGTAGCTTATCATCGACACAGGTGTATACTCATCTACAACCAGAGAAAATGAAAAAGATATATAAACAGGCTCATCCTCATGGGTCTAAATAGGAGATAAAATGACTACGACAAGTAAAGAATTGGGATTAAATAAAATTGGATTAACGGATATTGACAGGATTATCAGAAACTTGCCTATTGAAGGAATAATTGAAGATATCATTTTACATAAAGAAGGCAAGATGGGGATGAATGGTGCAATTATGGTTGATACGGGACGTTATACCGGTCGATCTCCAAAAGATAAATATTTTGTTGAAGAAGATTCATCCTGTGATAATCTTTGGTGGGGACCTGTAAATCCCAAAATAGATGAATCAATTTTTGATGAATTGTTAGCGAAAGTTGTGAAATATTACAATCATGCCGATGATTCAAATACTTACATTTTTGATGGGTTTGCCGGTGCTGATCCCAAATACAGAATGAATGTGCGACTGATAGCAAAAAAAGCCTGGCAGGCACATTTTGTTCATAACATGTTTATGCGTCCTGAAAAAGACGAATTAATTGATTTTGAACCAGATTTTACGATCATTAATGCATCTGATGTATTTAATCGCAAATTTGAAGAATATGGCATGAACTCAAAAACATTTATCATTTTTCATTTAGGCAAACGAATTGCGATTATTGGTGGTACGGAATATGGTGGTGAAATGAAAAAGGGTATTTTTTCAGTGATGAATTATTATTTGCCACTAAAAGGTGTCCTGGCAATGCATTGCTCAGCTAATGTAGACAAAAATGGCGATAATCCGGCCATATTCTTTGGTTTAAGCGGAACAGGTAAGACAACCTTAAGTACCGATCCTGAAAGGCCCTTAATCGGAGATGACGAACACGGTTGGTCTGACGATGGAATTTTTAATTTTGAAGGGGGTTGTTACGCAAAAGTTATTGATCTAAATCCAGAACATGAACCAGATATCTATAACGCAATTCGACATGGGGCGTTATTAGAAAATGTCGTTTATGATGAACGAACAAGAGTGGCTGATTTTTCAGATAGATCTAAAACAGAGAATACTCGAGTATCCTATCCATTGAATTTTATTAAGAATTCGGTTTATAGTCAGGGAAAACCAGCGATGTCAGGGCATCCAAAAACGATCATATTTCTGACCTGTGATGCATATGGTGTATTGCCGCCAGTTGCTAAGCTGACACCAGAACAGGCGATGTATCATTTCATCAGCGGATACACTGCAAAAGTTGCTGGAACGGAGAGAGGTATTACTGAACCCGTCGCTACTTTTTCTCCATGTTTTGGAGGACCCTTTTTAACATTACATCCTTTGAAATATGCTGAATTGTTACGTGCTAAAATGAAAGAACATGACGTCCCGGCTTATGTAGTAAATACCGGATGGATTGGTGCAAATGCTAATTCAGGCGCAAAACGTATCAGTCTTCCGATTACTCGTGAAATCATTCATGCAATTCTTGATGGTAGTATTGCAGAATCAGAATTTATTCCGGATCCTTATTTTGATTTTGACGTACCAACAAGTCTTGGTGATATTGATCCAAAACTACTCATTCCTGAAAATGCCTGGGCATCCAAGGCTGAGTACCATAAAACGGCGATTGAGCTAGTTAAGAAATTCCGTGAGAATTTCCGGAAATACGATACTGGAGATTCTGTAGTTAGAAATGCAGGACCTTCACTTAATTCATAACCTCAACAAGGGAGGTATTCTTGATTATTGAATTCACAGCAAGGCATTTTCATGCTCCAGAGAACCTTAGGGAATACGCTGAGAATGAAGTGCAACGTATTGCAAAATATTATGATCGGGCTGTACAATGTCAGGTCATTTTATATCACGAAAATGGAGCCTATAGAACGGAATTGAATTTGTCTATACCCAAAAGAAAATTCAATGTTACCGAAACGACCGACAATGTGACGAAATCAATTGATAATGCTGTGTCAAAAATGATATTAAGAGTTACTAAGTATAAGGAAAAACATAATAATCACCACTAATATATAATTCCATATTATCAATTCGTTTGAGATTGGTATGGAGATATATATTCTCAACTAATCCGTGCTACTCAAAACGTAGAACGACTTATCGATCTTTGAAGGTTGTTGTCGAATAAGACCGATAATTTGTGGAGATTTCTCCCATCAATACTAAGTAAATTAAAAACTGAATTAATCTCAATAAGAGAATACTTAAAGTAGAATTACAAAAAATAGGTGTTAAAAAAGAAATGAGCAAATTTCATTTTACCAGTGAATCAGTAACGGAAGGACATCCAGATAAAGTATGTGATGCTATTTCAGATGCTATATTAGATGATTTATTAAAACAAGATCCGAATTCGCGAGTTGCGTGTGAAACTCTCGCAACTAAAGGACTCGTGGTTGTTAGTGGTGAAGTGTCTACCCACGGATTCTGCGAAGTTGAACGCATCGTTAAAGAAACATTGCAAGATATCGGGTATACGAAAGTGGCATATGGAATGGATGACCAAACTGTCCAAGTAATTTCCTCATTGCATACACAAAGTCCCGAAATTGCCCAAGGTGTTATTGAAACTGAGGATCATGAACAAGGTGCAGGTGATCAGGGGCTAATGTTTGGTTTTGCCTGTAATGAGACAAAAGAATTGATGCCATTGCCGATTCATTTAGCACATCGATTGACAGAAAGATTAGCGCGGGAAAGAAAAAATGGAACACTTCCTTGGTTGCGTCCTGACGGAAAGTCGCAAGTATCTGTTGAATATGTAGACGGTAAACCACCAAAAGTTACCAGGACAGTTATTGCTACCCAACATGATGATATGATAGACAAGTATGGCTCCGAAATAAAAGAG
>FLOH01000964.1_pt1 | contig 49164 bp, 35 predicted proteins | sample 756751 | NCBI WGS metagenome assembly FLOH01 (sample SAMEA4026879, study PRJEB14308) | marine metagenome | biome: coastal water; material: water | depth 74 m | reverse complement strand
AGGGCAGCTTATCGATGATCACACAGCTGAGAGACTCACCCGGCACATCCACCCCCTCCCAGAAACTGGCCACCCCCAGGAGCACGGAATGGTAATCCTCCTGAAAGCGCTGGAGCAGGACCCGACGCGGGGCGCTGCCCTGAACCAGGAGCGGATGCTCGAGGCGCTCCGCCAGAAATTCGGCCATAAGATCCAGGGCCCGGAAACTGGTGAACAGGAGCAGGGCCCTGCCCCGGCTGCAGAGCAGCAACTCTAAGGTCCGGGCCCTGATGGCCTCATCATAACCAACGGCCGCAGGCTCGGGGAACGAGGCTTCCGGCACATAGACCAACGAACGGGCCGCATAGTCAAAGGGCGAATGAAAACACAAGGTGGTACAGTCCGCACCCAGACCTAGCCTCTCCTTGACGTAGGCAAAATTGCCCCCAGCTGAGAGGGTGGCCGAGGTCATGACACAGCTGTCCACGGTGCGGTAGAGTGCGCTCTCAAGCTCTGCCGCAACCTTGACCGGAGTGGCCTCAAGACTGATGCTCCGCTCCCGCCGCTCATACCAATAAACATATCTGGCCTCAGCCGCAGCCACCGGTCCCAGGCCGATTTCCAGGAGATAGGCGCGCTGCTCGCGGGCCCGACCGCTGTACAGCCCCCAGATCTCACTACCGAGAGACTCGGTATCCAGTTGTTCGGCCAACCTGTCTATGCCCTCGGCCAGACTCCGTAATTCCTGCTCCCAATTAGCCACCTGGGCCCGGGCCTCGGCCAGGGGATAACGCCCGGGTCGACTGGGGAACAGGGCCATGAACTGCCTCATTCGAGGTTTCAAGCCCCGCACCAAGGCCAGCAGACCATCAGCCCGCCCACCGCGCAGATCGGCCTCGGCCTGCCGTTCCACATCCGCCAGCAGGTCCTGGAACTGATAACTTGAAAAACGGCGACCGAAAAAGGTCGAGGCCACGCTTTCCAGATGATGGGCCTCATCAAAGATCACCCCCTGATAGCGGGGCAGGATCTCGCCATGGCCCTCACGGCGCAGGGCCAGATCAGAGAAAAAGAGATGGTGATTGACCACCAGCAAGCGGGCAGCACCCGCCCTCTTGCGCACTCGAGCGACAAAACAGCCACTGGCCTCGGGACAATCGCTGCCCAGACATTGATCAGACTGGGACGAGATCCGGGGCCACAGGGGTGATTTGTCGGCCAGCCAGTCCAGTTCTGCCCGATCACCGGTCTCGGTGGTCTCAAGCCAGCGGCCGATGGCCGCCATCTCGCCGTCGGCAAGCAGGGATAACTGGTCTGCGGAGGAGTACTGATGCCAGCGATAATGGCAGAGATAGTTTTGCCGCCCCTTGATGCAGACCACCGAAATGGTCTCACCCAGCACACGCTCCAGCAGGGGGATCTCCTTGTTAAGAATCTGATCCTGGAGGGTTATGGTCGCAGTGGAGACCACCAACCGCTGGCCGGAGAGGAGTGCCGGCACCAGATAGGCCAGGGTCTTGCCGACCCCGGTTTCTGCCTCGACCATGAGAATTCGCGCCCGTTCGTCAGCCCCCCTGCCGCCACCTGCCAGCAGTTCATCCACGGCCCTGGCCATGCCCAGCTGGCCTGGTCGAGCCTCATAACCAGACAGGGCAAGGGCCAAACGGCCACCCGGGCCAAATATCTCTTCCACACCATCTCCCAGCACAATTCCCCCTAAGACCCGTCCCAGAGAGACGAACCATAAATTATCCCGCCATCATACGATTATTCCTTTAATTTTTCAACCAGCGCGGTAAAATATACGAAGATGATTCCATGATAAATAGAGGAAGTACCATGTCCCAGCACGTGCCACCCCAGCCACTTCCCCCAGCACCGGACCAGCTCCTGGCCCCGGGTGAGAGCATCCTTGTGGTCGAAGACCTCCAGGAACTGAGCACACTCTTTCAGCGACTCCTGGGCAGCCAGGGCCTGCCGGCACAGAGTGTCGCAAGCCTGGCCAAACTCGAGGAGCACCTGCAGCAACAGGAGCCCGCCCTGATCCTCCTGGATCTTGGTCTGCCCGACGGCAGTGGCCTGGAGGCCTTGAACCAGCTCAGTACCGAGCATCCCGATACTGCCATCATCATCATCACCGGCAGCGCCGACCTGGACACCGCCCTGACCTGCCTGCGCCTGGGTGCCGATGACTATCTGGTCAAGCCGGTGAAAACCCAGGACTTTCTGCACGCAGTGACCCGCTCTCTGGAGAAGCGGCGACTGACCATGGACAACAGGCGCTACCAGGAAAAACTGGAACGCAGTAACGCCCGGGCCCGCTTTCTGCATCAGCTCAACCTGCAGATGAACAGCGCCTATCTCAACCGCCACAAACTCGACTCCCTGCTCAAGGCCATCCTCACCGGTATCACCTCGGGCCAGGGCTTGGGCTTCAACCGGGCCTTCCTGGCCCTGATCTCCGAAGATGGGCAAGTACTCCAGGGGCAACTGGCCATCGGCCCATCTTCTCGGGAAGAGGCGTCCCAGGTCTGGGCCGAGATCAGGGAACGCAACCTCAACCTGGACGAGATCCTCAACCATCCCGAGTCCTTCGGCGTGGACGAGGATGCGGGGGTCAACGCCATAGTCCGCCAGCTTGTCATTCCCACCTCTGATCGCGAACACCTGCTGATCACAGTCTGCCAGGAACGAGTCAGCCGCCGGGTAGTCAACGGCTACTGCAACAGCGATCCAGTCCCCCCCGAGCTCTCTGCCCTCCTGGGCCATGATAGCTTTGTCGCGGTTCCCCTCTACTCACCGGGACGCTCACTGGGGGTAATCCTAGCCGACAATTTTGTCACCAACCACCCCATTACCGACAACGACCTCTTTGCCCTGGAGGTCTTTGCCGGTCAGGCCAGTCTGGCCATCGAACACTCACATCTGTCCGAGACCATGCTCCGCAAGATCCAGGAACTGGAAGAGGTCAGCCAAGAACTGGAGAAAAACAAGGACCTGCTGGTTCAGGCCGAAAAAGAGGCCGCCCTGGGCCACATGTCAGCCCAACTGGTCCACTCCCTGCGCAACCCCATCACCTCCATCGGCGGCATCGCCCGGATGCTGAGCCGCAAATTTCCAGAGCACGAAAGCAAGCGCTTTCTGGAGATGATCAGGCAAGAGACCAGTAAGGTTGAGGCGACCCTGGAAGATATGTACGTCTTTGTGGACCAGCGACCGCCACAGAAAGAATTTCATCATCTCCAGGCCCTGATCCGCAAGAGCGTCATCCTCTTTTACATGCAGATGCAGAGACAGGGGATCAGCTATCAGCTCAACCTGCCAGAGCCACCGCTCCAACTCCGGGTGGACGGACGGCGTATCCAGCAGCTGCTGATCCACCTGATCCGCAACGGGATCGAGGCCATGCCAGACGGCGGCCAATTGACCATCACCTGCAGCAGCTCCGAGGACACGGTCAGCATCACCATCAATGACACCGGCTGCGGGGTGGACAATGGAAACCTGGAACGGATCAGTGACCCCTTCTTTACCACCAAGGTCTACGGCACCGGCATGGGCCTGTCCCTGGTGGAGAAGATCGCAGATGAGCATGATGGCAGCTTCCGCCTGGAACACGGCCCGGGCCAGGGGATGACGGCGGTAGTTCAGCTGCCCCTGTAAGCAAACAGATTACCCTGCCTATACCCTGCAAATACCCTGCCCTCTCGCCCTTGCCCGGCCGACCACCCTCCTCTATTCTCTCCCCAGCGAATGCCAGCCCCTGAGTCCTGAGACCAGGGCCCCGAACAGAGACAGGGCAGCGGTGCAGCCAAAGGTCAGGCGCAGGGCCCGGATGAATTGATCGGCCTGATCCGGGGTATAGTTGAGGATATCGAGGCCACCGGTGTAAAAGGCAAAAAAGGTTGAGAAGAGGAGTCCGGCCAGGGCCGTACCACTGAGCATCCCCAGGTTTCGGGCCGTGGCCAGCAGGCCCGACATGATCCCCCCCTGCTCTGGAGGGGCATGGCCCAGGACTGCGGCAGAATTGGGCGAGAGAAACAGGGCCTGACCACAGCCCAGGAGCATCAGCGGCAGGACCAGCTGGAGCATGGGCATGGTCGGGGAGATGCGAGTCAGGAGGAACAGGGCCACGCTACAGAGCAGGAGACCGGTGGTGGCGGGCATCCGGGCGCCGATCCGGTCATGGAGGAGACCGGCCAGGGGGGCGATGACAAAGACTGCGGCCGGAACGCTCATCATCACCAGGCCCAGGGCGCGGGGACTGAGAGTCAGGACATGGTGGAGATAAAAGGGGGTCAGGATCAGGACCACGAACAGGACCGCAAAGGAGATGGCCGCGGCCAGCAGGGCCAGGCCATAACGGGGAGAGGCCAGGATATCCAGGGGCAGGAGTGGAGCGGCAAGGCGGTGCTGCTGGAAAATAAAGAGCACTACGAGCAGGCCCGTGGCCGTGCCGCCCAAGATGCGGTCGTAAGGGGATATGGTCTGGAGAAAGGTGGCGCCGAGGACAAAAAGGAGTATCAGCAGGGACCAGAGGACAAGGCCCAGCCAATCAAAGGGTGTGGCCTGTGGTCTGGCAGCGTCCTTGGCATGCAGGGCCGGCAACAAGAACAGGTAACCGAGGAGCAGGCCGGAGCAGCTCACCGGCAGAGTGGCCAGGAAGAGCATCCGCCAGGAAAAATAATGAATCAGGGTGCCGCTGACCAGGGGACCACTCATGAGACCAAGGGAGGTCACCACCCCGATCAGACCCAGCATCCGCCCCAGGGACTTCACCGGAAAGGCCAGACGGATAATGGCCGGGCCATTGGCCATCATCATGGCCGCGCCCAGACCCTGAATAAAACGAAAGCCCACCAGTTGCACCAGGGAGACAGAGACAGAGCAGGCAAACGAACCCAGGGCAAAGACCAGCATCCCGACCAGATAGACCCGCCCCGGACCAAACCGATCACCCAACCGCCCCCAGAGCAGGAGCGAGGCGGTGATGGTCAGGAGGTAGATCAGGACCACCCATTGGACCGCGGCCAACCTGACCCCAAACTCGGCCATGATCACGGGCAGAGCCACGTTGATCATGGAACTGTCCATGGTGGAGAGGAAGACACCGGTGGCCACGAGGATGAACAGGGGCCAGCGGCTGGAAGGGGTCATGGCAAGAGTCAGAGTGACTGAATATTGAGACCATAGGACAAAAAAAAACGGATCCTGCTGAGCAGGACCCGTTTTTTTTTAATTAACTACTAAAATATGAAACTGAACAAATTAATAGTTTACGTCAAAGCTGACATAAGCGGCCAGAGGATTGTTTGCGAAACGATCCGTGTCAAGATAGCCAGCGCTCAGAGAAATGGAAGCACCATCACTCACGGCATAGGAATAACGACCTGAGATTTCCATGGCACTCTGATCTACAGTGGCAACATCATCAGCATCCATGTACACCAGATTACCGGTCAGGCTGCTCTTCTCGCTCAGCTTGAAGGTATTGCTGATAGAAGCAAATGTTGTATCGCCACCGGCAACACCAACCTTTTCAATAGCGGTGATGGGCTCGGCAAAACCGATCATGATCCAACCGAAGTCGTTATCAGCCATATAGCCATCCTTGGTCATACCAAGCATAACCTCAGGATTCATGCCACCCACAGCACCGTTCCAGCTTACGTAAGCACCAAGACGGCTATCCGCAGTTGAGCTATAAAGATCACCTTCGAAGTAAGCAACCTCAGCATAGAGCTTGCCTTCACCAACTTTACCGGTGGTAAAAACAGAACCCTTCATGCCGCTCAGGTCAGCAACGGTGTTGTCATCAACATAGAGGGCACGCAGGCCACCCATCCAGCCATTGGCAAACTTGTTCTTGGCCAGGATACCCCAGGTATTCTTGTCGTCGTCACCGGCTGCGTCAAGAGCACCTTCTGAATTCTTGTCATAGGTGGCGCCTACGGTAAGGGTCTTAGAGGCCTTATAGGTCAATTTCAAGCGGTCAGCGCGATTATCAAAGCTGAAGAAACGTGACCAGTTTACGGTCATACGGCCACCCTCTACGGTCATGCCGTTGCCCAGGGGAATACCCAGCCAAGCGTAATCAACGTAGATATTTCTATCATCAGCTTTATCTGTAGAATTAAATCCATCTGTAGAATTAGCTGCCGTTCCCCAGCTATCTTCACTACCACCGATAAAGCTCCCATCCTGATCCATCATCCGGATCCGGGCCTTGGCGTAAGCACCGCCAGCAGATTTGGCTTCAACATTGATACGGACGCGAGAGTCAAGGTGAGTCTCACTGTCATCTACAAGAAACATGTTGTCGGTATAGATAAAACGAACACGGGCGTTACCACTCAGGTCAACAGCGGCAGAGGCCACGGAGGCAATACCACCAACTACGGCAAAGGCTACTGCTGCAGCAATTATTTTCTTCATCTCTTCGTTCTCCTTGGTTCTTTTTCGATTCACTCCCGGAGTCATCCGAGAGTCGTTTAATCCCCCCCCTGCTCAGGGGCAGACGGAAAAGCTTCTATAAATGAATCCTCGTTCACTTATAAGCCACGGAAACAAGGCATGTCAAGAATTTTTCACTGCAAGTCAAAAAAATTATACCAGGTGATCACAATCCCTACTCGATCGGGGGCACTGGGGCTCCTACAACCCGACCCAGATCAAAGAGGGTCAGGCGACTCTTGCCCCCCAGGGAAAGGAGTGAAGAGACCAGGCTTTCCTCTACAATTTGAGCCACATAAACACGTTGCCCGCCTGCTTGGCCAGAGATCTGCTGGAGGTCAACCACCTGGCTGCCGGTCTCGGCGGTGCGCCACAGTTCGACCATCCGCCCCTCGCGCCAGCCCAGGCTGACCACATGGCCGCCCTCATAAAAACGGAAACGCTTCATGTACTTGCTGGCCATGCGCTTGTTACGGGCGACCAGGATCTCCATGGAACCGTCATTGTCCAGATCGACCGCGGCCAGGCGCACCTGGACATAGATCAATTCACGGTCAGCCCTGGCATCATCACCCCGGCTCTGATAGGTCACCGGCGGCAGGCCCAGGAACCGGGAACTACCGCTGTAATCCTCGCCTCCTGCCCAAAGCAGCTGTCCGGCCAGACTGTACACCAGGATCCGCTCATTCCCGTCCACGGCCACGGTCTCGGCCGCACCGTCACCGGTCACATCGGCATAGATAAAATCAAAAAGATTCACACCCTGCGGCAGAGAAAGCAGCGGCCCGCCGGTCAAACCGGATTCGGATTCAGACAGGCGATACACGCCGGGGCTGAGCAGGGAATCCATCCCGGCCTGTTGCCCCAGAAGAATCACGCCCTCACCGGGAACGGCTACGGGACGCAGATACCAGGCAAGGCCTGACGATCTGACATGCAGATTCCCGTCTTGCCAGACCAGAACAAGCGAGGCCGGTTCTTCCTGATCAGTGGCGCTGACATAGACCGCGGCCCGGCCATCACCATCCACATCGGCCACGGTCAGGCCATGGACACGCAGACCAGCGGGAAGCGGGCTTTCATGCTGCTGACGGAAGATCCCGTCCCGCTCCTGATACAGGAGGAGCCGCCCATGGGAGGCGACCACAATCTCATCCAGGCCATCGCCATCCAGATCACCCACATCCATGGCCTGAACGGTCAGGGGCAGGATACCGCTGCGACGAACATCCAGTGACTGTGGGACTGCGCCCGTAATTCCCTCCAGCGTAGAATCCACGCCATAGATGCCCTGCTTCATGGCCCGGTCTGGATGGGGTGTTTGAAAAACAGGGGGGGCAAGCCGAGTTGACGGCTCACGGGCCGCTGAGCTTGCGGGCAGACCCGGAGCAAAAACGCGATTGCTCATCTCCGAGGCCAACTGATCAACGGCCGCCATTACCCCTGCACCACCATCGGCCTGGGCCGCAAACTCCTGCGGACTTGACGCTCCGGACAGGGCCAGGACCAGGGCCTGGAAGCCCAGGCTTTCTCTGCTACGGGTCAGACTGCCAACCACCAGATAATCGGCCTGATACTGACCAATGAGGGCATCGAGACGGGCCGGGACAATCTGGCCACTGGCATCGAGCAGACCTGCAGCTTCAGCACCCTCCACCGGCACAACTCCGGCCCGGACAGCCAGACGGGCGGCGAGCATGTTTTTGACCGGATCGGCCAGATAGCCATAGTCACCGGCAGCACTGGTCTCAAAGGGGAGAAACAAGACCCGAACACCCTGCTTCTCAACAGACGTAGCGGTAACGGGGCCAGCGGCAACAGCCATTCCGGGCAGGGCCACACAGCACAAACACACAACAAACAGTCTCCACAACATATCTTCTCCAAACTGATCAAATCACGTTTTGATCAAAACAATTTGAGCAAAAACAATTGGTTTTGAATTCAATTGTTTTTGAATTATCGCCTGACTGGCCATGTTCGCCAGGCCGCACGCCTTCCCGGCAAGCATGGATCAGCCACCGGTAACAACAGAAAGATCCGCCCAAAAACCCCCAACCTGGGACCTGCAGACACGAAAAAACTGCCACTGCCTTCCCCGTTTATCCTTTCCTAAAAAGCGAAGAAACATTGCCAACTTATAGCCCATTTTCCCGCCACTGGCAAGATTTCTCTCCGCGCCACAGTGGTTCAACAAGCGTTAATGATTCAAAGAACATAGCCCGACAGACCCCCATTTTTCAGCGTTGCTACAGGAAGCTGCTCCGACGTCGGACACTGATAAATTCATCTTGACAACCCCCTAGATGAGATGCATAATTGATGTATAAATAATTGTACTAAAAAGTCTGATCTACTCAATCAACAATATCCATCCCGGGTATTGTTACACGTTCATCAGCAATGACTGACAACGGCCCCCCTACGTAACTGGCACCATGAAACTGAAACTCATCTCACTTGCAGCATTGTCTCTCTTCTGTCTCGGGACCCCGGCCCTGGCCGACCCGCTGACCACAGAGAGCGCCTACACCATCACCGGATATATCTTTGATTCCGGGAAACAGGTGCAGACCGCCGCAAGTCCAGGTGGCCCACAGTTGCTGGCCGGAGCCATGAACAAGATCATGAATGCTGAAAGTGGAGTGAGTACAGAGTTCGGCACTGCCGGGCGTAGCGCCATGCCCAGCGGTTTTGCCGTGGGCGCAGCCTTCTCGGCCACTGACAAGCTGACTCTGCTCAGTACCATCGGTATTACCCAGAACCCGAGCGAACCCTTCATCTATAACAGCAATTTTGGCTGGGAGATCGACCTGGGCGTTGCCTACAAGATCCTGAATAACCTGACCTACGAGGTTCATTTCGGTTACATGGATACCGGAGAGGCCTTCAAAGACAGCCCTGCCCTGACCGAGATCGAGGAGATCACGATTCTCACCAACAAGCTGACCATGAGTTTCTGAGCAGCTCTTCTCTTTCTTTAGAGCAAAGACAGCAACCCCGTTGATTCCAGATCAACGGGGTTTTTTTATGGACTGCTTTCATTCCAGCTTAATACCGGAAACGGGCCTTTAGCCCGGAACCGTAGCAGTTCAGCGGTGCTGCGGAGCATGGCTGTTCCTTGCTGCTCACGGAACTTTGATCGTCATCATCTTCCCGCTTACCGGGTCCTTGCAACGAATCACAGCTGACACCGCACCTGCCGGGATGGCCTCAGCAAAGGTTGCCCGCAGAATCAGAGGGCCAACCTTTGGCTGGCGGATGAGCCACTTGATTTCACCCTGACCAGACTTTTTCGCCTGGGGCTGGGCGCTTTGCAAGACACTGCCCCTGGGGATTTTCTGAATCACAATCAGGCTGCCGGGTGCTGGCGTGGGCACCTGGATCTCCAGGACGATCTCTGTCCCACGGGCGGCGAGATAACGGGCCGTGATCTCGCCCTCAGCCCAGGCAGCCGAAACAGGCGCCAGGGCAAACAAGAGCCCAGTAAGCAAGAGACCCAGCAAAGCAGTACGCGTTTTTATCTCCATCACTTCATCACCTCATCACCTCATCACCTCATCACTTCTTCTCATTTTACTTCTCCTCACTTCACCCCTCCTCACCTCACCTCTCAGGGCAGGATCTCAAATTTCTCCGGCGTTGGCAGCCAGCGATATCCGCTGCCCAGCCACATCTCCTCAATCCGGTCCACATCCAGACCCAACCCTGCGGCCACGCCAAAATCATCATGGACGGCCAGGATCTCCTCATCACTGATGCGCAGGTCACGGTCCTGATCGGCCCAGTGAAAGGGCAGCAATGCCAGCTGCGCAAAACCTCCAATCTGGCGCTCACCACGCCCATCCCGGCGCAAAAGCACTGATCCGCTGAAGGGTGTCAACTCCTGGCCGCCCGCCCCAGCCACACAACGGGCCAGATAAACCACCTGCAGCCCCTCACCCTCATGACCGAGCCACTTGAGTTGGCCCCCTGCCGCCTCCAGGGCCTTGGGCTGCGAGGCAACCAGGACACAGCCCGCTGGCAACGCTTCACGGATGAGCAGAGAAGAAGAGTTTTCACTTCCGGCCTCAATGCGAATAACCACCGGAAAGAGCTGACCGGGCCCGGTATGGGTGGGCATGATCCGCCGGGCCTCAAGTTCGGGCTGGTCTGCTCCTGGGAGGAAGTTCTGCGCCAGCCAGACCAGGAGCAGAATGGAGATCGGCACGAATGACCAGAGCAAGCCCCTCCGTAGGCGGAACACCACCTGGCTCTTGACGCTGGGAAGAGGGGTTGGAACTGCATCGGTTTCGGCCTTGGTTTCGGCCTTGGCTTCGGCCTCAGCCCTTGCCTGCGCATCTGGACTGGATGCTGCCATCCTGTCCGTTTCCACCCGGCGACCTGGAGCCTCATCCAGATCTGCTTCCACTGCAGCATCCGGCGCAGCTTCCGCTACAGGCTCCGCTACAGCATCCGAGGCTGGCTCCTTGACAGGCTCCGAGACAGGCTCAACTTCCGGGATCAGGATCTCGTCCGGATTTGCCTCCAGTGCTGCGGCCAGTTTAATCCAGTTTTCCTTCTTAATGGTCGGCGACTCGGTGCGTTCCCAGCGCGAAATGGTCTCGGTGGTCACACCCACGGCCGTGGCCAGATAGAGCTGGGTCAATCCCAGACTCTCACGAAGCCTGCGAATCCGACTCCCGCTGATCTGAACCATGAGCAGGCCCGATTTATTTATCTCGTAATCCGACAATTCCCATCCTCTTCAAGCAAAATCAAACCCAATACAGCTCGACACAAGCCAAAACATAAGTAACTATCCAGTAGCACCCCATCTTCTTCGTCATCGGCCTGCTCATGTACTGATCAGTACACTTCGCAGACCTCTTTCTCGCAGCTGGGGCACTCCTGGATAGTTACAGTACATGGTTTTATGTTCATTTCCAGCTTCAAGTTGGATAGTTACAAAATATAATTCAAAAAAACACAAAGCCATCCAATTCAACTCACTGAGATAACGTGCTTCACGCCAAACGGACAACCCGATATCGGGTCGATATCGAGCGATATCGTCTTTTTTTACCTGATCAGCAGGTTTAGAGTAAAGACAAAAGGAGAGGCCCGGAAGCAACGGCTACGGGTCCAATGACCATCACCCCACAAATGGAGGACGACCATGAAACGTATCTTAAGCCTGATCGCAGCAACTCTTTTACTCACTGCCACCGTCAGCACCGGTATCGCAGCCACCCTGAAATGCACGGTCACCAGCATTGACCAGGCCGCCGTAATATTGGACTGCGGTGACAAGGCCGACACCCTGAAAGCCGGGGACACGGTCAAGGTCAAGACCGAGAAGAGCAGTGCTGCGGTTGAAGGCTGCTAAGCCTGACCCGCCACACTGGAGTTGAACCAGCACCTGGGGGGTGACTCATAACGGGTCATCCCCCTTTTTTACGTCCTTGCAAAGCCGTACCACCCTGCTATACTCTCAAGGGGTTCGAGGATACAATCCTGTTCCTGCCAGACTCCGGCCAACTCCCAACCCCGCAGGCGAGAACAAATAAGCATAATAGATATTCTTGTCATTCCGGCAAGCTTTTAGCCGGAATCCAGGATGTAGCCATATCTGCCTTGCTGGATCCCGGCTAACAGCCTGCCGGGATGACGGACGTTAACGTACCGGGATGACGAATTTTAATAATAGTTAATCTGGTTCCTTCATATAAACCTTCTCCCACAGACCCCATGCCAAATTCTCCGAGCCAGCGCCGCCATCTCTTTCTGGTCCACGCATCTGACTGCGGCCAGGCTCAGCAACAGGTCGGCCATTTTCTGGACCACAGCCAGCTGATCCACTACCACTCCATCCAGATCAATGATAACGAGATTATCAATGGGACCAACCTCAACTTCCAGACCGCCATGGAAGAGGCCATGGTCAGCAACCGTGCCTTTGCGGCCCGCCTGGTCAATGAACTGGAAGAGAACGGCACCCTCACCACCCGCGACCTGCTCACCATCCAACAGGGCTACCCCAGTAAACTCCTGCACATCCTCACCCATGTCCTGGATGGCTTCATCGGCCCGGACTCCGCCTTTTACAATCTGATCGATGACTCACATTGGCTGAGCCCGGCCCGGCAACAGGGCATCAGCGAACGCCCCACGGAACACTGGCTGGTGCCGGTGTGGCCCGGCAGCGTGGAACGTTCCCTGCTCCATTCCTGATGGCAATGTAAGAATTCAGGTAACTGTCCAGCACCCCAACCGGGGGACTCGGTATTTATTTTCTGAGCAACAACAGCCCCCCGAAGTCATCCTATGCTTGACCCGGAGGTAAGCGAAGACTCCGATCCAGAAGATCTAGCCGGTTTCTGGATCGGAGTCTTCGCTTACCTCCGGCTTAAAACATGCCGGAATGACGGCCTATTTTATTATTGAACGTGTTCAGCTGGATAGTTACGAATTCAGATCTACTTCGCACACACGACCCGCTCAGATCACTGCGGTCATAATCCCTGAATCGCTCGGTCCTCGGAAGGGGTGGCGGACGATATCTTTGGCCCCGGCCGCCTCTAACATGGCCCGCAACTCGCCCTCTGTGTACGACTTACCGCCCTCTGTACCGACCAGCATATTCAGGGAAAACAGGGCCGCGAATTCCGGGCTGGTTCGGTCATCGTCGAGGATAAACTCATGGATCATGATCCGGCCGCCTGGATTGAGGGTGGCTGCGGCCCGCTCAATGATCACGCAGCATTGCTCAGGCGTGTTGCTGTGTAGGAGATGGGAGAGCCAGACGGCATCATAGCCCCGGCCATAGTCGTGATCATGGACGCAATCGCCGCTGATAAAATGGATACGCTCAGCCAGACCGAAACGATCGATGGTCTGGCTGGCAAAGGGTTGGGTGGTCGGTCGATCAAAGATGGTGGCGCGGAGTTCAGGATTGGCCAGACAGAAATGGATGGCATAGGTGCCAGGCCCACCGCCCAGATCCAGGAGCTGGTGACAGCCGCTCAGGTCCAGCTGGTCTGCCACCACCGGGGCCGTGCCCATAGCCAGGTTGAACATCCCCATGAGAAAGCTCTCCCGTTCCACCTCCTCGCCATAGGAACGCATGGGGATGGGGCGGCCGTCGCGCACCGCCTCGTCAAGACGGGCCCAGCCGTCGAGAATATGGTGATGATGGAGGATAATGTGGCCCATGTAGCGGGGTGAATCGAGACAGAGTAATTCGCGCGTCACTGCACTATTTGCATAGACGCCATCCCCCTTGAGCAGCAGCCCCATGGCCGCCAGGGCATCGAGCAACTCCCCAGTGGCCCGCCGGTCGCCTTTAATCCCCAGGGCCACCCCATCTGCGGTGATACGGGAATCGCCAATGACGCTAAAGACTTCAAGCCGTACTCCGGCCTGCAGGGTACAGCCGCGCCAATACGCGCTGGAAACTCCCAGCAGACTGCCCAATGTCCATTCCTGATCCATATCAACCTCCCGCAACAGCTTCTCGTGATTAGCAAACAGAACAGAACTGGCCCACTGCAACCAGCCCCTCAATCATTGGCCGTTGAACACGGCTTCAGGAGCGCACACTCCTTCCCATTCCTTCTCGCAGGTACAAGATGAAACCGTGATATTAAGCAATATCTACACCGTGATGACAACACTTCAGACCCCGCACACTTCTCCACAATCAGGTTGGGTCCGGGAAAGGCCTGATCGGCGTATCTGGTTCACCAGGCGAAGCTTAGCCGAACAGGCCTTTCCCGGACCCAACCGGCCACGATAGGAACACACCTGATGACTAACTGGCTGCTTGTGCTGTCATGAGCGCATATTGTTATACGGAAATCCAGAAAAGTATTACTTAGCTGCAATCCCTCTATTCTCAGACGCCCGCTGCGACGCAGTCTGCCACAAAGCTGCAACCCGGGGATTGGCCATATTCTTCTCCAAGGTGCAGAGCCCAATGGAAAACGGTTCCAATTCCGGGGCTCGCTCCACGATCCGAACCTGCTCCCGTAAAGGGCTTCTCTCCAGGACCAGGCGTGGCACCACACCAACACCACAACCAAGACTGACCATGGCAATGATCGCCTCGTTGCCGGCCACCCGGGCATAGATATCGGCCTCAAGCCCCTGACTTGCGAACCAGCGATCGACCCGATCTCGACTGAGCCCCAATTCCGGGAGAATCAGGGGGATTCGCCCCCAATCCCGCTTTCGCTTATCATCCCCATCATCTCCAGCATCTCTATCATTCCCATCGCTCCTTTCCTCCTCAGCATCCATCTCATCCTCAAACCAGGGTGCAACAGAAGCGGAACAGATGAAGACCAGCGGCGTCTCAGTGATCTTCAGCCAACGGAGGCGACCGGAACGACGATCGGGGAGCGCGGCAATGGTGACATCGGCCTCATGGTTCTCGAGCCGGGTCAAGGCTCGGGCCACGTCACCGGTCTGTAGACTGATATGAACCAAGGGGTTCTGAGAACGGAAATCTCGCAGGATATCGGGGAGGATGGAATAGGCGGCGGTCACTGAGCAATAGAGGGAGAGGTCGCCGCGCAGCTGGGAATCGGCTGACAGTTCATCTTGCAGGATGGACCAGCGCTGGAGTACGTCTTCGGCATAACTGCGGAAGACCTCACCGGCCCGGCTCAACTGGACTGAACGATTGTCACGGACAAAGAGGCGCTCGCCAACCTCAGTCTCAAGACGTTGGATGGCCCGGCTCAGGGCTGAGGGGGTAATATTGCAGGCGCGACTGGTCCGACCGAAGTGCAGGCTTGCCGCCAGATGCTGAAAGAGTTCGAGGGTTCTGATCTCCATGGCTCACCATAAGATTTTTGGATCATTCACCGTACGCAAGAACCGGCCACAAACATACCGATTCATGCAATACTATATGCCAATCAACTCACTTGACGCAATGAATTTCAGCGTTAGAATAGGTGGGCAGTAAAACAATCCACGAACAGATGTATGGGCCGTTTGATATGGGCCGTTTGGTGCCTTCGTGGCCGTCAGGCAGTTTGATATGGGCAGCTTGGGGCCTTCGTGGCCGTCAGGCAGTGGTGGTCCCTGCCCTGCTACGCTTCGCCCGCAGTTCAGGGACCACCACTGCCTGACTTGATCTTTCCTGAATGGGAGCAATAGTTCCGTGGTCAATTGAGGCAGCTACACAACACACAACTATTGATGGCGTCGTAAGAAGTCCGATCCACTTCGTCGCGGTGCATTTTCGCTCGTTCGGCATACCGTATGTATGGCCTTTCTCGCGAAAACACACCACTCCTCGTTGATCAAAATTCTTACCTAGCCATCCTGAAAATTGTTACGAGTTCATCACCCATAAGGGGTAGCTTAAAAATCAGCTCGGATAACCGGGCTTCACCATCTGCAATCCAGCACCCATCATCAAGGAGATCATCATGGGCAGTAATTACTTCAACACCTTACCTCTGCGTCTGCAACTCGAAGAACTGGGCCAGTGTCGCTTCATGGACCAGTCTGAATTTGACGGCGTCGAGGCCCTCAAGGGCAAAAAGATCGTCATCGTTGGCTGCGGCGCCCAGGGCTTGAATCAGGGGCTGAACCTGCGGGATAGCGGTCTGGACGTCTCCTATGCCCTGCGCGCAGAGGCCATCGCGGAAAAACGTCAGTCATGGAAGAACGCCACCGACAATAACTTCCCCGTCGACACCATTGAGGTACTGATCCCCACGGCCGATCTGGTCAGCAACCTGACCCCGGACAAGCAACACAGCAAGGTTGTGGCCTCAGTCATGCCGCTGATGAAGAAGAACGCCTGTCTTTCTTACTCGCACGGCTTTAATATCGTTGAAGAGGGCATGCAGATCCGCGAAGATCTGACCGTCATCATGATTGCCCCCAAATCACCCGGAACCGAGGTTCGCGAGGAGTACAAACGTGGCTTTGGTGTGCCGACCCTGATCGCCGTCCATCGCGAGAATGATCCGCGCGGCGAAGGCTGGGATCTGGCCAAGGCCTACGCCTGCGGCACCGGCGGCGACCGTGCCGGAGTCCTTCAGTCCTCATTCGTGGCCGAAGTCAAATCCGATCTCATGGGCGAGCAGACCATCCTCTGCGGCATGCTCCAGACCGGCTCCCTGCTCTGCTACAATAAGATGCTCGAGAAAGGAATGGATCCTGCCTACACGGTTAAACTGATCCAATATGGCTGGGAGACCATCACCGAGGCCCTGAAACTTGGCGGCATCACCAACATGATGGACCGTCTCTCCAACCCGGCCAAAATCCTGGCCACCGAACTGGCCGAGGTACTCACCCAGATCCTCAGGCCCCTGTTCGAGAAGCACATGGACGACATCATGTCCGGCCACTTTTCAGCCACCATGATGGCAGACTGGGCCAATGATGACGCCAATCTCCTCAAGTGGCGCGCCGCGACCGGCGAGACCGGTTTTGAGAAGACCGAGGCCGGCAGCATGGAGATCAGCGAGCAGGAATACTTTGATCATGGCATCCTGATGGTGGCCATGGTCAAGGCTGGAGTTGAGCTGGCCTTTGACACCATGGTTTCAGCTGGAATCAAGGAAGAATCGGCCTATTACGAGTCTCTGCATGAGACCCCCCTGATCGCCAACCTCATCGGCCGCAAGAAACTCTACGAGATGAACGTGGTTATCTCAGACACGGCCGAGTATGGCTGCTACCTCTTCAACCACGCGGCCTACCCGCTGCTCCAGGATTTCATGAAGGGAATCGACACCGATGTGATCGGACGCGGTCTGACCAACAAGGACAACGGGGTCAACAACATTGAACTGATTCAGGCCAACGACAATATCCGCTACAGCGGTGTCGAGCTGGTTGGTGAGGAGTTACGCGGTCACATGCAGGCCATGAAGCCCATCATCTGATGATGGCGTAAGAAGTCTGATTTGCAAAAATACAGACCAAGGTAGTCAGGAGTAGCAGATACCTGACCAGCGTATCTGGTTTACCAGGCGAAGCTTAGCTGGGCAGGTATCTGCTACTCCTGACGGGCCACACACCCCCAAATAGCCACCTTCCACCAAACCCAAAACCCCAAAAAACCCATCAAAAAACCATGGCAGATATCACAGACACAGAACTGGTCAAAACCATCGCTGATTTTCTCGAGATGGGCCATGTGGAAAACATCATCGCCATGTTCCGCCAGGAACCAGATTATTACCGCCTGAGCGGCGACATCCTCCGCGATGAACGTTTTGCTGTGCGCATGGGCATGGCCGTACTCTTCGAGGAGTTGCAAACCATCCGGCCCCAGGAAGTCGAACTGGCCATTCCATCATTGCAACCTCTGCTCACAGACCACAACCCCTTTATCCGCGGCGAGGCCGCCAACATCCTGGGCCTGATCAACACTGACATGGCCCGAAAACTCCTCCACCCATTGGTCAACGACCCTGATCCACAGGTCGCGGAAATCGTCCGCGACTGCCTCCAGGACGATTCACTCAGCTGACCAGCACCTGCCACAAGCAAACATGAAAATCTCGCACTTCAGCATGGCGAGTTGAAGCCGTTGAAAGACTTTCGGATAAACCAGCTGCCAATTCACCAGTTCACCAATCAAGTTCCTCAGCATATTTTTCGACCGGCGTTTGCAAACCGTCTCGGATCGACTCCCGCATCCCAGGAACAGAAAGAAGAAACAAGGTCTCCTGAATGGCCCGCCAGTCCTCTTCCGCCACAAGAACCGCACTGGCCCTCTTCCCTTTAATGGTCACCGGCCGGTGCTCGGCGCTCACCTGATCGACCAGGCTGGATAGTCTTGCTCGAGCCTCTGCAATGGTCACTGTTGCCATCCTTGCCTCCTATTGGAGCCCCACCGACGAGCACATCATTCCGTACGCCTTGTCAAATAACGGTTCGTCAATCACTGCCCTGGTAAACGACTGCACGGCGTCTTGATGGTATAGTCCTTCCAGATGGGATCACTGTACTCGCTATGACACTCGACACAGAGACCGACCCTGAGGATTTCTCGTAATTCCTCACCGTTGAAGGGACGGAGGTCTGGCCTTGATCCGTGCTGCAGGGCATTGCCGTCAATATCAACGTAGGCGTCAAAGGCCGGGGTCTGCCCGGCCACGGTATCCACACCCTGATCCACTCCCTGGAAGGACCACTTGCCATCCACAACAGTCACCGTGCCCTCACCCAGGCCCACGGTTCGGGTGGAGGCATGACAGTCGACACAGTCCCGGCCCTTGGCCTGGGTGGTGTGGGGATTGATAGCGGCCATGGTAAAGCGGTTAAATCCGCCCTCAACCTCACCATCTTTATCAATCAAAGTGACAATATCCTGGCAGCCGGGAGTGACCACCACCACATCCTCACCCCAGAGGGCAAGCATGGGCTTTTCATAGCGAATATAAGAGCGACCCTCCTCCCACATCCCAGGGGTCTCCTTGAGGGTCAGCTTATCCAGATGGGTCTGCGTCTCGTCGCGCTTGGCATGGCAACCGTAACATTGGGGCACCCAGGTGGAATGACAGGCCTCGCAGCTCACCCGCTTATGGGCCGGGAAATCGCAGACCCCGGCCTTGGGCGGATTCAGGGGATAGACCTTATCATTGACTCGGCCGGTGAGCTGCCATTGCCCATCTTTCTCACTGATATTGGTCACCTCCTGATCCTTGCGAGTCTTGCCTGTGAGACCGCCGGCCATGTGGCACATCTCGCAGGAAATCTCCAGCTGATCCTCATAATGGGCATAACTGGTGCCATCACCCATGATCTCATTTTGGGTATGGCAGTCAATACAGGCCATCTCTTTGGTGTGATGGATATCCGGGGCCATCTCCAGATAGAACCGTGCCCCTGGCAGTTGTTTCGAACTCATGCCCCCCTCTTCATAGGGGGTGCCATAGCCCTCGCTCTCAAAGACGCCGGTGTAGGAAATACCGATGCGGCCAGAACGATTATGACAGCGGATACAGTTGTCATCCTTGACCTTTTTAATCACCAGGGGATGGGGTTTCTTCTCTTCACTGCGCACCCCATCGCCAAACTCAGTCACCGCCTTCTGCTCCGCGCCCTCGGGCAGCACATAATGACAGGCAGTACAGCCGCCCCCCTTCTCGTTAAAAAAGTCAGGGGCACCGGGCAGGTCATTTTTCTGCTTCCACAGATGACAAGTGGCGCAGAGCTTGCGGTAATAATCGAGGGCCAGAGAGGTCTCGCCGCTCAACAGGAGTTGTTCAACGGTCAGGTCAGTGTCCTGGCTATCGGTCTCGCCCCAGTAGAAAAGGAGAGTGCCGATGATTCCTCGGTTGGTGGCCATGAGCGAATTCTTGACTCGTTTCACATCCGTGGGATGACAGCCCTCAACCCCGCAGGTCTGCTCCACCACCCGCAGGTCACCGGGATTCATGACCATCCCGGCATGGGCCAGATCCTTGTCTATGGCCAGGGGATCACCCAGATGACAGGAGGCACAGCCAATGACCTTGGGGTCATGGGCCGGATCAAGCTTTTCTTCCCGATGACAGGAAAGGCACATGTCAATCCGGCCGCTGGTGGTGACATAGACCTGATCCGGCCGTTCGAGCAACAGCTCCCGAACCACAAGGACCAGAACGACCACCACAATCAGGAGGACAGCCAGCTGGCGGATGCGCGGCGATTCAGCCCCTGTTTTTCCTTTCTTCGTGTTCATGGGGTATTGCACCTATTCTCGGTAATTCTGAACATTGGGATAGCGGCGACCAAGGCCAAAGGCCTTGCTGGTCACCTTGAGCCCCATGGGGGCCTGCTTGCGCTTGTACTCATTGACCTGAATGCGGCGGACCACGTCACGAACTACGCTCTCCTCAAGACCCTGGGCCACGATCTCGGCCACGCCCAGGCCTTCTTCCAGATAGAGTTCGAGGATGCGATCAAGGATTTCATAGGGCGGCAGGTCGTCCTGATCACATTGACCGGGCTTAAGCTCGGCCGTGGGTGGTCTATCAATGGTCCGCTGGGGGATCAGCTCCTGCTCGCGATTGACCAGGCGGGCCAGCTCATAGACCAGCATCTTGGGGACATCGGCGATCACGCCCAGACCGCCACTCATGTCACCGTAAAGGGTGCAATAGCCCACGGCAAGCTCGCTCTTGTTGCCGGTGGAGAGCAGCATATGACCAAACTTATTGGACAGGGCCATGAGCAGATTCCCGCGAATCCGGGCCTGGAGGTTCTGCTCGGTGAGGTCCTCTGGCCGATCGCCAAACAGCGGGGCCAGGCTTGCGCGAAAGCCAGCAAACAGGGGGGCAATGGGCAGCACTTCAAAGGCACAGCCCAGGTTTTCGGCCAGGGACCGGGCATCTGCCAGGGACTCGTCTGGGCTATAGGGTGACGGCAGGGCCACGCCCAGGACATTCTCCGGGCCCAGGGCTCGAACGGCCAGGGCTGCGGTAAGGGCCGAGTCGATTCCGCCGGAGAGCCCTAGGACCACTGACGAAAAACCGCATTTGCGCACATAGTCGGCCAGCCCCATAACCAGGGCATCTTGGACTGCGGCCAGGGGGTCTTCATCCACCGGCGAATGGAGCTCGCCCTGCCAGGAGTCACTGTCCACCACCAGCAGGTCTTCGGCAAATTCCAGGGCCCTGGCCGTGATCTCGCCCTTTCGGTCCATGACCAGGCTACGGCCGCCAAAGAGGAGCGAGTCCTGGCCGCCCACCTGGTTTACAAAGAGCAGCGGCACCTGATGACTGTGGCAGATACCGCGAAACAAGCCCAGACGGACCTGTTCTTTGGCGCGTTGAAAGGGCGAAGCCGAGATATTGATGACCGCATCAATCTGCTGCCCCCGCTCCTCGGCCCGCTCAAAAAGATCCTTGACCGGATCAATCCCGTAATGGCCAATCTCGGTCTGCCAGATATCTTCACAGATGGTCACCGCCAGGGTCAGACCACCCAGCTGGAGGAGCTGGGCTGCGGGACCAGGCTCAAAGTAGCGCCGTTCATCAAAGACGTCATAACTGGGGAGTAACTGCTTGCGCACCCGGTACTGCACAGCACCGTCTCTGAGGAGCAGGGCCGAGTTATAAAGCCTCCGACCTCGGGCTGTCGGGCGCTGCTCGACACAGCCAAGCAGAACGGCAATCCCGGCTGGCAGGTCAGTGGCCAGGCGCTGCAAGGCCTGGTCGTGATCGGCAATAAAGGAGCCTCGGTCCAGCAGATCCTGGGGCGGATAGCCAGAGAGGGCCAGCTCTGAAAAGATGGCCAGCTCACAGCCTAAATCAGCAGCCTCTTGGGCTCGAGCTAAAATCTTGGCACCATTGGCAGCAAAATCACCAATCACCGGATTAATTTGAATCAGGGCAATCTGCAACAGACACTCCTTCCTGAGAACAACAACCAAACCGCATGCTTGTCCTGCGGTAGCCAATACAGACTTTCTTGTAACTATTCAGCTGCACTCCATATTCGCCCATTTCGGCCTGCTCACATACACAAGTATGCTTCACACGCCTAACTGGGCGAATATGAAGCACATCTGAACAGTTACAGTACGGAGATAAGGATAGTTGACAGCCTATGCTAAATAATTACACTTTCTTTTAGTCCATGGTCGAGGACAATTCAATCGCTTTGTGGCGGATCAGGCGGGGCAGGAGGCGGGAAATCAAGTGCTGGTCGCCCGCGGCCGCAGGCGATGGACGTTAAAACCGATGATCAGGGAGATGACATAGGCGAGGAGAAAGACAAGGGTCACCGAGAGACCTTCAACCCCCATGGAATTGGCGGGAGCAGGTAGGACAAAGGGGGTACCGTACTGGGCCGTGAGCCACTCCTCGGACAGGGAGCGGTTGAGCCAGGCAAGGATTAGAAAAAGAGGCAGGATGTAAATCGAGACATAGCGGGCATAATGGTGCGCCAGGTAGATGTTAAAGTCGTGGTTCAATTCCTCATCGGTGCAGCGGTAGAGGGCCTCGCGGCTATGCTTGTCAGAGACCAGCTGCAGGTCTTGCTGCTTCTCACGCTTGGCAAGAAAGGCCTTGCGAAAGAGGGCAATCTTCTCTTCAATCCTGAACAGCCGCCGCAGCCCAAAGGCAGACATTGCGGTGAAAATGGCCACCAAGGCCACCTGCAACCACTCCGGCAACCCGAGCCAGGCAAGGGGGGCCAGGAGCAAGGCATCCAGACCTCTGGCCGCCAAGGAAAAAAACGGTCCGATCAAACCATAATACAACCAGTCCAGAGCAGTGTTGAGCAGTTCCATCGTCCCTCGTATCCGATCAGTACAACGTTAAATTCCCAGTTTCCAGTTCCAATCAATCAATCAATCAATCAATCAATCAATCAATCACCAAACACCAGGAACATGAGCGGGGTCAACCAGAAAGGTGGCAAAGACCTCCCCGATCGACCCCTGGATGAACAACAGGTGATTGATGACTTTCTTGGTCGTGCGGGGTCAGGGCAGCCAAAGGCGAAAAGGATCGTTTATTGATTTGTTACGACACCATCACACCTCAGTCATGATCACGAACTTGAGGGCATGGGTGGTACACTTGGTGACACAGGCTGGCTTCAGCCCGACGTCGATTCGGTCCATGCAATAATCGCACTTGACCGCCTTGTTGGTTTCAGGATTATACTGAGGCACACCCCAGGGGCAGGCCCCAGCGCAAGCCATACAACCGATACATTTCTCCGCGTCCACGTAGACGATACCGTCTTCACGCTTGAGCATGGCCCCCGTGGGGCAGATGGGTACACAGAATGGGTCTTCGCAGTGATAACAAGAACGGAACGAAAACTCGGTCCTGGGGACCCCCTTGAGCATCACCACCGGCTGGTGATCAATCTCGCAGAGGATGGGTCCGGGTGGGAGATTCTTATTGGTCTTGCAATGGACTGCGCAACCGTGGCAGCCGATACATCGTTTACTGTTAAGGTTGATTCTGTATTTGTTCATAGCTCAACCCTCCTCTGTGGATTCCTGCTGCTCCGGCGCACCGTCACAAAGACCTCGCAGAGATTAATGGCCCCGCCGGCCTTATCCCAATCATCAAGCTTACCGCTCATCAGCTTCTGATCACTAAACCCGGCATGATAGGCCCGAGTCTGCAGCGGTACCTGACGACCAAAACCGTGGACAGTGTAGACACATTCCGGGTGAATAAACTCGGTGACATGGGCCTTACCGGTCTGGCTCACCCCGTTTGCAGCAATCACTTCCACCAGATCACCATGGGCGATATTCATCCGGGCGGCCACCTTTTTATTGATCCAGAGGCTGTTCTCCGGCATCAATTCATGAAGAAGGGGATTGTTAATAGTGTGGCCATGCGCATGAACCGCAGAGCGGCCATAGACCAGTCGGAACTGGCCCTTTTCTGGTTTCTGAGGGCTCTCGTAAGGCTTGAGCGACTCCAACCCGGCCTTGGTCAGTTTCTCGCTGACGAGCTCAATCTTGCCCGACGGAGTCTTGAACTGACCATCGAGTTTCTCCCGATCATACATAATCGGGGTATCGGTGAGCGGGATAAAGCCCTTCTCCTCAAAGTCCTGAATAGTGTGACCGGTCCCCTCAAGCTGCCAGGCATAGAGCTCTTCAATGGTGGTATACGGAAAATACTCGGCCATATCAAGGCGATCGGCCAAGCCCTTGAAGATCTCCCAGCCCGCTTTGGTGTCAAATCGGGGCTCCACGGCCTTGCGGCGTACAGCCAACCTTGGTTTGGGCCCCTTTTGCAGGCAGATGGGATTATCACGCTCAAGATAGGTCGACTCGGGCAGAATCACATCGGCATACCAGGCAAACTCACTGTAATGGGTATCAATCGCCACCAACAAATCGCAGTTATCAAAGGCCTCCTTCTGGGCCTGAGGGTCAGGCATGGAGGTAAACGGATCCTGGCGCATGGCAATCCAGGCCTTGACCGGGTAGGGATCGCCTGTCTTCATGGCATCGAAGAAGAGATGGGCCAGGCCAGGCCCCTTGTCAAAATGGGTGTATTTCCAGCCCACCCCATCGGCCCGCTTGATATCCGGTTTGGGATGGTCAAGATTACGGATGCCCTTGGCCCCGCAATCGCCAGGCCCCTTGGGAATGATCAGGCCGCCCTTCTGCTCGATATTCCCCATGAGGATATTCAGGGTATGCAGGGCACGGCTGGCGTAGAAAGAATCTTTATAGCGGGAGAGATTCCAGCCTGGATGGAAGATGACCTTGGGCATACCTTGGGCCACTTCATCGATGAACTCAACGATCGCCTTCTCTTTGACCCCGCATTCCTTGGCGGCCCAGGCAGCGGTGTAGGGCTGGATAAACTCGCAGAGCTCGTCAAAACCGCTGACATAACGGGCAATGAAGTCCTTGTCATAGATGCCGCGCCTGATGACCTCGTGGATAAAACCCAGGGCCAGGGCATAATCAGTACCGGGTCGAACCTGGAAAAAACGGGTGGCCTTGAGCCCGGTCATAGACTGACGCACATCCACATAGGTGAGCTTACCACCCTTATCAAGCATATCCAGGGTCTGGAGATTCTCGGCGATGCGCAGGGAGGCAAACATATTACGACCAAAAAGGATCAGATGATTGGCGTTGGCAATGTCATAAACAAAGCCCTTGCGCCCGACCCCATTGATGGACAGACTGGCGTGGTGGGTATTACGGCCGCAGGTATTGTCATGGTTGGTGTAATTGGGCGAGCCAAAGGCATGGATAAAGCCCTTGTACATCCCCTGCCAGGGGCCGCCCCGTGAAGAAAGGACCACTGACTCTGGTCCATGCTCCGCCTTAATTGTTTTAAGTTTTTCTGCCACATAATCAAGGGCCTCAGGCCAGCTGGCCTTGCGCCAGCGCCCGGCTCCGCGGCTGCCTTCCCGGATCAGGGGCTGCTGCGGGCGCTCCGTGTCTTTGAGCAGGGCCGTTCCCGCCGATCCCTTGGCGCAGAGAGCCCCGGCAAGCAGGTGCGGATTTCCTTCGATCCAGGTCACCTCATTATCCTCAACCTCAACCCGGATGGGACAACGCACGGTGCACATGCCGCACATGCTGAATACTGTCTTCTTCATTCATTTTCCTCCCAGTTCATCTTAGGAACACGGAATTCAGCTACATGAATATTTTCCGAGTCCTTTACTCTCAACATCCACCACAATCCGATCATGGTCAAGAACATCCCCCCCCCGGCCAAAACACAGACGGCCAGGGGGGAAACGCGCAGGGAGACCGAGATCATCCAGTCTCTCTGCGCAGACAGCAGTCTAGCGCAGGAACCAGAGCAGTCCGGTGTAATTCAGACAGGTCAGGATCAAGGCACCGGCCAAGAAGCGCTTGAGCAGGATCTCAGGCAGATGTTTCTGAATCTTGGGGCCAATCACACCACCGCACATGGCACCAGCGGCAATGAGAGCTGCCATAATCCAGTCTGGCTGATAGCCAAGCATGACGTACTTGGAGATTGCACCCACCGAGGTGGCAAAGGTTCCGGCCAGGGCAATGGGCACCGCCAGATACATGGGATAACCGACCAGGGTGGTCATGAAGGGCATGAACATGAAGCCACCGCCGACACCAAAGGCCGAGGCAATGATACCCATGAAAATACCACCGACCAGCATCATCAGCGGCCGGGCAACAAAGGTCTCACCCCAGAAGCGCATATCAAATTTAATAAAATTAAACTTATCAAACTCGACTTTACCAAGCTCCATGGCCTTACCCGATGACTTGGCCTCTTTGACTGCGGCATTAAACTTCTGAACAATGGCCTTCATGGCCTTTTTCTTCTCGATGGAAGAGGCCAGAGATTCAATCCACAACTTCACACCAATGATAAAACAGATGACACCAAGATAAAACTTAAAGGCCGCCAGGTTCAAGTATTTGGCCGACAGGGGGGGGCCAATAAAGAAGGCACCAAGGACAATACCGATGGCAAAAAAGATGGCCACGGGATAGGCAAAGCGTTTCTCTTTAAAGTAATTTGCCAGGCCGGTGATCGGCGAACACATGGTGAGGAAGAGGTTGGTGGGTTTGATGGTGTTACCGGCGTTGATACCAATGGGACCCTTGGTGCCGATGACCGTGATCTGGAAGGCTGCGGTGAACAGACCACCTGCTGCGCCCATGATGACAAAGAGGACACCGATGACAAAGGCACCACCAAAGACAATGAGTGGATTCATGTAGACATTTGCAGTCTTAAAGAAGAAGGTAGAGGCCTCGATATTCACGGTATCAACCTTCTGGCCATTGACATAGACACCTAAGACAGTGCCCGGGGCCAGGTGCTTGTAGGGGGCCATGGAGACCGAGAACTTACCGGTGGCCTTATCGAGCTGGAGAGAAACGCCCTCGTTCCAGGCCTCGGCCTGCTGGCCGTGGTCGCTCATGATCATCCGGGCATTTCCGCCACCGTTGGGGCTTTCCTTGGCGACGGTATTAATACCAAACTTGTTCTCATGGGTAAAGGCCAGGAACTTCCACTGCTCTTCGGAGTTGACCGGACCGAGCATCTGCTGGACTGCGGAATCGATCTCAGCCCATTTATTGATCTTGTTGACCTTGACCTTATACTTGAAGGGCTGGAAGGCAAAGATACCCTTGGTCTGCCCCTTCCAGGCCTCCAGTGGTTTGGCCAGAGTGTCGGGAGCCGAGGTCACCACATAGTAATTGGGTGGAATGGCGGTATCGCCAAAGGCATTCTTCCCATCTTTCCCGCTGGTCAGGCGTTTTTTCTCCTGGGGCCCAGGGGCTTGGGCCGGAGTAAACATCTTGTCGTTGCTGATGACCACATACAGTTCCTGACCCGGATCAATGGTTCCCTCTACAGAAACGGTTCCTCCCGCTTTCACTGTTTTAGCACCCACCGTGGCATCCACAGCCCAGGCGCCGGAACTCACAAGCATGATGCTCGCAAGGACAATACCGAACAGCAAGGTAATTCTTTTCATACGGTCCTCCCTCGAATTGGTTGTACTGGCCGAAGATTTTTCATGATTATCTCCGACCGATGGTCAAACACCAGGACACTCTGTCCGATCCAGGATCGGGCAATATTCCTGCAGACAACGCTAACAAAATGCAGCCATAGGCTTGTTCCTCCTTTGCTCTCCTGAACTGATACAACCGCGCATTTCGAGACGGCTGATGGCTTTGGGACATGCATTATTTGAGCTCAACAATTTTAGTACTCCCGACATAGTCACGGCTTTCAAAACCGGTCATTCTGGTCATCTTGGCGGTCAAATCACCGATGATGCGCAGGTTGCGGACGATGGTCGCCACCTCTTCGCGGGCCTCCTGGTCATCAAGATCCTCCTCCAGGAGTTGGGCCGTCCCCAGTGCGGCAAACAGCGGTGAGTTGATCTCGTGCGCTACGGTTCCGGCCAATTCCACCACTCCCTGCAGCTTGACTCGCTCCAACTGCTCTTCCTCAAAGCGACGCTTGGCCGTGATGTCGCGGATGATCTCAATCACATACTCCACCAGTCCCTGCTCGTTGCGCATGGGCGAGGCAGTGCGCTCGACCCAGTGTACCCCGTCGTCCTTCATGATCTGGTGGATGTAGGTTGAAGGCTCGCCATCCGCCAGAACTCGATTCACCGGGCATTGATCCAGCTGGCATTCGCCCAACTCCCACAATGCATGATAATCCATCCCCAGGACCTGGGCCTCAGTCTGGCCAACGGCCTCTAGCAGGGCATGATTCACCAGGACCAGGCGTTTGTCCCGATCCACCACCAAGAGCTGGGGGCGAATGCAGTTGAGGATGTTAGCGACAAAGCGCTCACTCTCCTCAAGCTGGTTAAAAAGCAGAGTGATCTTGCGGTAGGTCCTGGCATTCTGAATGGCAGTGCCGCCGATCTCGGCCACGGTCTCGGCAAAGTTTATCTCGCTGCTGGTAAAACTGTGATGCTCAGCGCTGAGAATACGAATCACCCCTATCACCTCACCACCAACCTTGAGTGGAACCGACAGCAACGAGCAGATTCCCTCAGCAGCCATCTCAGCACCAAAATCAAGCCGGTCATCATGGGCCACATCATAGATAGAGACCGTCTCGCCGCCCAGCGCCCGACTGATATTTTTCTCACCCTCAATCCGACCACGGTCAAGATAGCTCTGGGACAAGCCATGGGCCGCAACCAGCTCCAGTTGTCTGGTCTGGGGCTGGAGCAGGCGAATGGTACAACCCTTGGCGCCCATGGAGCCTGGCAGTTTTTCAACCATGCTCTTCAGGGTCAGATCCAGATCCAGGGTCGAATTGACCAGGGCTGAGATTTCCTGAACCTCACGCATGAAATCGACCCGGCTCTCCATCTCCGTGAACATCCGGCCATTGGCAATGGCAATCCCCACCTGCTCGGCCAGGGCCATACAAAAGGAAATCTCCTCCTCACTGAAGACTCGTTCGCTCCGGGTCAAGAGACGGAGGATACCGATCAGGGCGTCCTGGAAGAGGATCGGCAGGGTGAGGACGCTGCGAATCCCCTCGCGCGCGGCCAAATCCTCTTCACTCAGTTCCTGACCTTGCCCCATACTGGTCCAAGCCACGGGTCGACCGGAACGGATCATCTCCATGGTCTCCTCGGTGTCGATCGTACTGCGAGACAAATACTCCAGGGACAGGCCATGGGCCGCGCCCAGGACAAAGCTGTTGGTAGAACCGTCAAGGAGGCGGATGGTGGCGGCATCAATATCAAGGAGTTCAGGCAGCTCACGCACCACACCATCCATGACCTGCTGATGATCCAGGACCATGCTGATCAGACGGGTGACCTTCTGATAGACCTGCAGATATTGCCGTTCCTTCACCTGTCCTCCCTGCTGGTGACTCGATTACCCTTTCTGACTGCCGAACTGAGCCGCGTCATCCCTTTACTTCCCTGTTTTTTTGACTCTAGCCAGGATATTTTCGACTTTGAGCTCCAGTTCATCGCGGTCAATGGGCTTGACACAGTACTCATCCGCCCCCAGATTGATGGCCTCACGGGCCGTCTCAATTGTGGGATAGCCAGTAAGCATCAGTGCCTGCATCTCTGGCTGCAATTCTTTGAGCAGGGCCAGAACCTCCAGTCCGCTCATTTTTTTAAGCTTGATATCAAGGATGGCTAGATCCACATGATTATTGCGGGCATGGGCCACGGCCTCATCTTCTTCGGTGAAGGTGTGCACGGCGTGTCCCTTCTTACGAAGAATTTTACCAATCAGGATCGTGGCGTCCTGCACATCATCCAAAACTAGTATTTCAGCCATAACACCTCTCCGCGGATGGGGTTTGAATCAACTGCTAATCGTCTCATTCTTTCATTCAATCCGGGGACGCCTCCGCCTGGATCGGCAGATAGACATGGAAGGCAGTACCCGGTGCCCCCTGGCCAGACTCGCCCCCAAATGCCGGACTCTCAACCTCAATCCGACCGCCCTGCTCCTGGATGATCCCGTATGACACAGAGAGCCCAAGCCCGGTCCCCTTACCCACCGCCTTGGTGGTAAAGAAAGGATCAAAAATTTGTGCCCGGATCTTCTCCGGAATACCGTGTCCTGTATCTCGCACCGTCACCACGACCTCATTTACAGAGGGCAGAGATCGAGTTTCCAGATAGAGTGCGCCCCCACCCTGCTCTTCCATGGCATGTTGGGCATTATTGATCAGGTTGACCAATACCTGGCGCAGCTTCTCCGAATCTCCGATCACCAGCGGCAGACCTGGCTCCAGGCTCTGATGAACCGTGATAAGATTCATATTCAGGGTATGTTCGGTCACCGCCATCACATCGCCAATCACATCATTGAGTGAAAGCGGTTCGCGGGCACTTTCAGACTGACGAGAAAACTTCAGGAGATCGGCCACAATCTTGCGGCAGGCCTTGGTCTGCCGCTCAATGACCTCCAAACTTTGATGCTCTTCCGTGTCAGAGGCAAAATCATCCATCATCAACTGGGAATAGCCAAGGATCACGCCCAGCGGGGTATTGATTTCATGGGCCACACCAGCCGCCATCTGCCCCACTGAGGCCATTTTTTCACTGCTTGCCAACTGCCCCATCATGAGCTTGATCCGGGTCAAGTCCTTGGCAATCCCCTCACAGCCAGTGAACGTGCCATTCTCGTCAAAGACACCATTGGCCGAAAGATGGACATAGAGGACAGACCCGTCTGCCTTGACAAACTCCACCTCCAGATCCCGGACAAAGCCATCCTTCATGATCGATAGGAAGTAATGATCCAGTTCATCCTCATGGAGGAAGAGATCAACCAGACCCAAGGCCGGCGGATTCTCAACGGGATAGCCAAGCATCTCAAGACCTGAGTTGTTCATATTGACCAGCATATTTTCGGCATTGCAAAAATAGACCATATCTTTGGAGTTGGAGAAAAAATGGCGAAATTTCTGTTCGGAGGCCGACAGCTCGGCCGTTCGCGCCTCAACCCGCTCTTCAAGATAAAGATTCATCTTCCGTAGCTGATCTGCGGCCTCGCCCAGCTGCTCGTTAGCATCTTTGAGACTCAGTGCCTTACGCCGGATGGCCTGATACCCCTCAACCCCCTTATGATAAAAGACAATGACCGCCGACAACGAAATCATGAGCAGGGTATTGAGACCGCCGGAAATGGGGGCCAGACTCTGCCACAGATCGCCCTGCCCCCCAATGAGAAGCACCTGCTTCAGCAGATGGCCCACGGCCCGGGAAATGGAAAAAATGGTCAGAGTGACACAAAAATAAAAAAGAAATCCCCAAAGAAAGTTGTCTGGCTCACGACGGGTCAAGAGATAGGCATAACGCAACGACAGGGCCGCCAAGACAATGACGAGAACCGAACCTACCATGTCTGTAAAAATGCTGGGAAACAGGGGCAGACTGGTCATGAATCATCGCCCTCAGCCGTACTGTGATAGATGGCGCGCAGACTCAGGAAGAGAAAAATCAGGGCTGGAACCAAGAGCAGATGATCAAGGCGGGCGAAATAATTGATCAACTTGGCGGCAGAGAATGGTCCCAGCATCACGGAAGAAAGGTAGCCGAACTCATGGGAGAAATCAGTACTCTCCATGGCCAGATGCGTTTGATGGCCAACAAAGGCCAGGACATTCCAGCCGATCATCAACAGGCAAAATATCTGGAGTAGCCTCCAGCCACGACCCTGGGTAGCGGTCCGGCGCAGATCCCAGAACAGGTAAGCAAGGGCACCCGCATAAAAGACATGGGCCAACTGATGGACAATAATCCCCTCGGGGGCACCATGAGTCTGCAGGGCCCAGGCCGAGGTGGGCAGCAAAACGATTATTCCCGGGGCCAGCAGCAAGAGGCCAGATAGCCAGTACATCCAGGAGAAACATAGTGCAACTTTTTTACTGCTCATTTTTGTTTATCCCCTTTTCCAGTAAACCCGATAGCCGAGCGCAGCGGGCAACCTGCCCCTGTCTCCCTATCCGCCTGGATCCACAAAGCTCAACCTGACAAAAAATGGTTACAAAACTCGCACCAAAACCGTGTCCGACAGCCAGGGTCATACTCCAGTCTTTGCACAATCAATGCCAGCCAGCTGACCCTTTTACTTAAACTAAATGTTTGCACTGTCAAATCAAGTTGTTGGGAAAATTCAGTGAGCCAAAGAACAAGATCTAATCCCGAAATGTAGGGAAAAACCCGGCCAAAAAGGGCAACAAAAGGGTTGCAGGGAAACAAAACAGTTGCGGGAGAAATACTGACGGGGGGGGGAGATGGTGGAAAACCAGAAAGATTTACACTAACCATTCAGCAAAATTTCAAAACATGTAACAATTTCGGGACGTAACTGTTTAACAGTGGTTCAGAACATAAAACCATGTACTGTAACTATTCAGTAGTGCTCCAGCTGCAAGAAAGAGGTCTGCGAAGTGTACTGATCAGTACATGAGCAGGCCGATGACGAAGCAGATGGGGTGCTACTGGATAGTTACGATTTATATCCCTCGGCCTGAAGGCCGTAGCGACGCATCAGGCGCTGGAAGGCCTGACGCTCCATGTTACTGGCCCGGGCAGCGGCCGAGACATTGCCATGACTCACCTCCAGGCAATGACCTAGATAGGCCATGGTAAAACGATCTACCACCAGGGCCTTGGCCTCCTTATAAGGCAGATTCCGAAGTTCGTCAAAGACGCAGTCAGGCGTGACTGCGGAATCAGCGTCCCGGCCCTCGGCACAGAGCAGGTCAGCAGCGGTAATACGGGGGCCTGGGGCCAGAAACACCGTCCGGTTGATAACATTCTGCAGTTCGCGAACATTGCCCCTCCAGTCCCGGGCCACAAGGACCTGCAAGGCGTCCGGACTCAACTCCAAACCGGGTCGCTGGTACTCGGCCCCATAACGGGCCAGATAATGCTGGGCCAGGAGGGGAATATCCTCACGCATCTTCGCCAGACTGGGCATGGTTACGCTCATGACGTTCAAGCGATAGTAGAGATCCTCACGGAACTCGCCCCGGGCGATCTTGGCCTCAAGATTCTGATTCGTGGAGGCCAGGACTCGGACATCGACCTTGAAGGTCCGGGTCTGCCCTAACGGCTGGATTTCCTTCTCCTGCAGGACCCGGAGGAGCTTGGTCTGCAGACCAATGGGAATATCAGCAATCTCGTCCAGGAGAATGGTCGAGCCATCGGCCTCAAGAAAAAGACCATCCTTGTCCCGGTCTGCACCGGTAAAGGCCCCCTTGCTGTAGCCGAACAACTCACTCTCAAGGATCTGCTCGGGCAGGGCCGGGCAGTTGACCGTGACCATGCGCCGGGAAGCACGAGAACTGCGGGCGTGAATGGTTCGGGCGGCCACCTCCTTGCCGGTACCTGACTCACCGCGGATCAGGACCGTGGCATTCCCCTGCCCCAGCCGGTTAAGGAGATCCACTGCCTGCATGAGGGCCGGACTGCGGCCAATAAACTCCGAGGGCCGATCCACCTGGGTGAGATAACGCTGCAGGGCCTGATTCTCACGCAGGAGCTGGGTCCGTTCCAGGGCCCGCCGCACCACCCGCACGATCTCATCGTTATCAAACGGTTTTTCAAAGAAATCATAGGCCCCCTGCTTCACGGCCTGAACCGCCACCTCAATGGTGCCATAGGCGCTCATGACCAGGATGGTGATGGTCTCATCCAGTTTCTGCACCTCTGCCAGGAGCTGAAAACCATCCATGTGCGGCATCTTGATGTCAGTCAAGACCACGTCTGGTAATTCTTCACGGGCCAGGGCCAGGGCCTCGACTCCGGACCCCGCAATATCCACCTGACAACCGCATTTCTTCTGCAGGACCTTTTGCAGCAAGCGCAGGAGATCGGGTTCATCATCAACGATGATCACTCTTTTCAGCCGCTTGTCCATATGCTCATCCCTCCCGAGCACGACCGACCATGGCCTGAAAATACTGTTGCACAAAGCGACCCGAGACGGTGTCAAACACCGAAAAACGCAAGGGACCAGCAGGCGGAAATTCGCCGGTGAGCAGCAGAAAGACATTGCGAGAGATTTCACTGGCCATCTCATTCAGATGCCGGTTTTTATCCTGATCATCCAGACAGCGGCAGCGCAACGGGCGAGCGTCGTGGATCAGGCAAACATCATCCAACAGCAGCGGGCAGGCATAACCCGGCCGGGCAATAAGTTCCTCCACGGCCCGCCAGCGCTCCTGTCCGTACTCCTGACGCAGCTCCTTCATCTCGGCCGCCAGGGCCAGGGCCCGCTCCACCATTTCCGAGCGGAGAACACGATTCAGCCTGCTGTTGATGGTAAAACTGACAAAGACCGCCTCAATCAAGCCCAGCTCAAAATAACTGTGACAGCAGCGGACAGAATCCAGGGGCAATCCCTGCCCGCCTGGATCCCGCAGGGCTTCGGCCTCTGTCAGCAGTCCGCCGTACTCCTGAAGAAAGGGCAGCAGATCAACGGTCTGTTGATCTGCTATAGTTGCCTCACGCAGGCCCAACTGGCCATGTTCTTTTCCATATTGACGCAAGAGTTTCCACTGACTGTAGTTGGTGGGGTTGGCCCGGCTTTTCTTTAACGCCTGCTCGGCCCGTTTGAGCCCCAGGCCACGCCTGAGAAGATAGGCCGAGACAAAGGTTCCGGTTCGGCCGTGGCCGTGGCGGCAGTGGACCAGAATCTTTTTTTTGAGATACAGGGCCTCATCCAACCAGCTCAGGGCCAGCTCCATGGCCTCCATATCCGGGGCGCACTCGTCTGGGACCGGCAGGTAATACACCTCAAAACCGGATTTTTCCTCAATCTCATGCAGGTCACAGAACTCACCGCAGAGATTGACAATACCACTGATCCCCTGTTCGCGAATGGAATCCAGCTCTGCATAGGACATGGGGGCATAGCCCACAGAGAGCTGAGGGGTGATCCAGGTCATCTCGTAGGCCATTTAGTCCTCGTCCCCAAGGAAATGACTTTGCCCGGCCAAAAAGGCCTCAACATGGGCCACCACGGTCTCTGCCGAATCCAGGGCCATATCCATCAGCTTGGTGGCCCCGAGCAGGCGGCCGATCAGGACCAGGGCGACCTCCATGTCCGCACGGTTGAGCCCTGAAATCCTGGCATCAAGGAGATCACCGTGAGCTTCGACCTGAAAACCTGAGCGCTGGAGGATTTCCGTGACAAAGAGAATACGCAGGGCCCGGCCTGAGAAATCACCACCGCCCCCGGCAAACCGGAACTGACAGTAATTGGCCCCGGGCCGCTCACCGCACATGGCATCGACCAGGGTGAAATGATAGCCAAAGCGCATGTTGAGATTGACATACTCAGCACCCAGAACCGCATAACTGGCCAACTGCCCGGACGAGCTGCTGGCCACCCCGCCGGCCATAGTCACCTCATCAAAGGTCTTCCAGTCAAAATGACTGCGGTCAGACCAATGAACAGAGGGATCAGTCATTCCCTGCCACAGGGCGAGAAAGGGCAGAGAACAGACCCGTTCAAGGTCAACCTCAGCTTGGCTATGCGCTGCCTCATCCAGGCCACCGCCCACATCCACGAGAAATACATCCAGCGGCAGCTTGGACTGCAGCTTCTTGCGCCCCCGCGAACGACCACCTATGCGATCACCAGCCGTAAACATCAGGCGCACCGCCCACTCATGGGAGAAACGAATGACATCGTGGAGTGAACGACACGAGCCGGCCACAAAATCATCGGCCTGGGGATCGATCATCCCCAGTGGGGTAATAAAATCCAGCAGGGCCCGCAGCTTCCGGTAATAGGGGAGATTATGCCCACGAGTCAGATGCACAGGCTGGGGAAGCTGTGACCTGACATCCCCCCCATAGACTCGCCGCCCATGGGCATCAAGGGTGAGCAGCTGTCCCTGCTCAACCACCCGCACCCTGGATTCCAGCCCCAGGAGCAGGGGCACCCCAAACTCACGGCAGACTGTGGCAAAATGACCAGCACCACTCCCCAACTCGGCCAAGACCCCGGAGACCCGGTCCAAGACCCGAACCAGACTGGGCAAGGTCTCCCGAACCACCAGGATGGCACCCGCCGGGACCTGTTCGGGCGGGTGATCCGCATCCACCATCCAGACCGGTCCGCAGGCCAAACCAGGGGCAGCCATGCTCCCCCCCTGAATCAAGGGGGCCTGTTCTAACTCGACCAACTCCGGCGCCAGCACCTCCTGTTCAGGGCGGCTCTGGATTTCCAAAGGCCGGGTCTGGAGAAAGAGTAGTTCACCGTTGGGGGCAAAAGCCCACTCAATGTCCTGGGGAACCCCAAAATGGGCCACCACCTGCCGCACCAGTCCGGCCATTCGGGCCAGTTGTACATCGCTAAGCAAGGCGCGCTTGCCCTGGAGCTGTTCTCGAGCCATGACCCGCCCATCAGCTCGCCCCACAGTATAGACCTCAGGCAGCACCCGGCCACTAACCAGATCCTCGCCCAGCCCCCGAGTGGCGTGGACAAAGATGACATCTTCATCACTGCCAGCCGGATCAGCGGTATAAACCACACCACTCACCACAGCTGGCACCATTTCCAGAACCAGGACGGCCATGGGTGTTTCTTCATCACTCAGACCGCTGTGAATCCGATAGGCCAAGGCCTCGGGCGAATACTTTCCAGCCAGCACAGCCAGATAGGCCGCGGCCAGATCATCACTCTCAACCTCAAGCAGGGTGAGATACTGACCGGCAAAGGAGCATTCACCATCCTCGCTCACCGCGCTGCTGCGTACAGCCAGGAGAGGCGCTACACCCTGCCCTGAACAGAGATGGGCAGAGGCCGCCGCCATCTCCGCGTGGATCTCAGGCGGCAGGTCGGCCGATTTGATCAGACCGACCAACTCCGCTGAAATCCGGGTCAACTCACTGGAATCGCCAGAATCGAGCTCAGCCAGGAGGCTGTTGATGGGTTTTCGTAGATCATTGTATTCAAGCAGATACTGAAAACCATTGGTGGTCACCACAAAACCCGACGGAACCGGCAGGCCTATCTCCTGTTTTAAAAGAATAAGATTGGCCGCCTTTCCGCCAACACGTTGAGGATCAGCCTGATTCAGGGAGAGGACAAAGGGTGGCGCAGTCAGGACCTGCGGCGGGGAGAGGAGGAAACGGCAATAGAAATCAAATTTCCGGTAATAATCACGCAAGTCAACAAACGATCCCGGTGCCATACGCTCAAGACAGGCGACCATATTGCCAACACTGACCGAAAAGTCGGCGTAACGAATGGCAATTCGGGAGAAATCTTCCTTGCGCCCCTGATAATACAGGGCCTCAAGCTCTGCCATTAGCTCGTGACTGCGACCGTCATGGGCCAGCAGTTCCTGGAAGGCCTCATAGGTGCTGCGCAAGACCGTACCCGGGGCAAAAACCCGATACGTCCAGTAGGTGAAGAGTTTGGGGGCAAACATCAAGAAAGCAGGACCAGTTAATTCTGAAGAGGCAGGATTGCTAAATCTCGAACAACAGAAGCATAACCAAGATCTGGCGGCCGATTATCATTATCGGCCACCGACCCGCTGAAGTCAACCGGATTCTTTCACCGGGACTGGATCGTCCAGCGCACGCATCTCCCTTTTTTCAATTGACATTAACCGGCACATGGAATAGCCAAAAGACCTCCCCACCATGGTCCAGAATCAATCAGCCGACAACCAATAGCCAGCCACCTGCCATGCTCGACGCCAACACCCTTGTCATTTTCTTCAGCGCTGCCATCCTCTTGGCCCTGTCCCCTGGCCCTGACAACCTTTTTGTCCTGGCCCAGGCCGTCCAGAACGGCAGCCGGGCCGGTCTGGCCGTGACCTGTGGCCTGTGTACCGGACTCTTCGCCCACACCGCGGCCGTGACCTTTGGCGTAGCCGCCCTGATCCAGACTTCGGCCACCGCCTTCACCCTGCTCAAAAGCATTGGTGCCGCCTATCTCTTTTACCTGGCCTGGCAGTCCTTCCGGGCCGGGGCCACGCACGCCTCCACCCAGGTGAACGATACTCCATCCATGGGGCGACTGTACAGACGTGGGATCATCATGAATATCTCCAACCCGAAGGTCTCAATCTTCTTCCTGGCCTTTCTCCCCCAGTTCGCCGATCCAGCCCGCGGCCCGGTGAGTCTTCAGCTCCTGGCACTGGGCGGGTTATTTCTCCTGGCCACCATTGTGGTCTTTGGCGGCATCAGCCTTGCTGCCGGCCGCCTGGGAAACCGGGCCCGACAATCACCTAAGGTCCAGCAGATCATCAACCGCCTGGCAGGGACACTTTTTGCCGGACTGGCCATCAAGCTGGTTTTAACCCGTCAATAAATCGTAACTATCCAGTAGCACCCCATCTGCTTCGTCATCGGCCTGCTCATGTACTGATCAGTACACTTCGCAGACCTCTTTCTCGCAGATGGGGCACTTCTGGATCGTTACAGTACACGGATTTATGTTCTCCGCCATCAAGATTCTAAGTAACAAAACAACAAATACTTGCGAAAATGTCGTAAAATAAGCAATATAAGCTGAAAGCGCCGGCCCCGTCATTCCGGCATGCTTTAAGCCGGAGGTAAGCGAAGACTCAGACCCAGAAACCCGCCACACCTCCTGGATTCCGGGTCAAGCCCGGAAAGACATCGGAGTCTGTTGTTACTGTGAAAATAAATGCCGTCCCCCCGGTTGGGGTACTGGATCATTACAATCATCTTACATTTCGGAAGATTTCATGCTGACAGTTATCGCAATCTATCTGGTCCTCGGCCTGGCTGCAGGGATTCTCTCGGGACTTCTGGGCGTTGGTGGGGGGCTGGTGATCGTCCCCATGCTCGTGGCCAGTCTCAGCTGGCAGAACATCCCGGATCAATTCATCATGCACCTGGCCCTGGGCACCTCCATGGCCACCATCATCTTCACCTCGGTCTCAAGCTTCATGGCCCATCACCGGCGGGGGGCAGTCCATTGGCCAGTGGTCCGGCAGATCACCCCGGGCATCCTCGTGGGCACCTTTCTCGGATCATGTCTTGCCACCAGCCTCTCGGGGCCACTTTTAAAGGCTTTCTTTATCGTCTTTCTCTACACCGTGGCCTACCAGATGATCACCAGCAAAAAGCCTCAACCCTCCAGGCAACTCCCGGGTACAGTGGGCATGTTCGGGGTGGGCAACGTCATTGGCGGAATCTCGAGTCTTGTGGGGATCGGCGGGGGGACCCTGTCTGTGCCCTTTATGATGTGGTGCAACATCCCAGTCCACCAAGCCATCGGCACCTCGGCGGCCATTGGTTTTCCCATCGCCCTAGCAGGGACCCTGGGCTACATCTACAATGGACTTAATACGCTCGACCTTCCCGCCTACTCCTTGGGGTACATCTATCTTCCCGCCCTGGCAGGGATTGTTGCAGCAAGCGTACTCACCGCCCCCTTAGGGGTCCGTCTGGCCCACAGCCTGCCGGTTGCAAAACTCAAACGGGTCTTTGCCATACTGCTCCTGCTGGTGGCCACACGGATGCTGGTCAGCCTTCTTTAAACTTAACTTATTTAACGACGCAGCTGGTATTTCCGAACCGCGCGATTATGTTCGGCCAGGGTCTTGGAGAAATAATGAGAACCGTCTTTTTTTGAGACGAAATAGAGGTAGTCCGAGGGCTGGGGCTGGAGTACGGCCTGAAGGGCCGCGCGACCGGGACTGGCGATGGGGCCTGCGGGCAGGCCGGGGATAACGTAGGTATTATAGGGGGTGTACTCCTGGAGGTGCTTGCGGGTGATGTTGCCATCAAAGTCCTTGATGCCGTAGATCACTGTGGGGTCGGTCTGCAGGCGCATTTTTTTCGCCAGACGATTATGGAAGACCCCGGCAATCAAGGGGCGCTCGACCGCCTGGCCAGTCTCCTTTTCCACCACCGAGGCCAGGATCACCACTTCATGACGGCTCAGGCCCTCGGTGGCACCACTGGCGTCTTGCTCCAGGGTCTCCCAGACCGTCAAGAATCGCCGAACCATCATCGCAATCAGACCATCGACATCCTGCCCCCCGCGCGTCAGGTGATAAGTATCTGGATAGAGATAACCTTCCAGGCTCTCCATCTCGCCCAGGCCCAGAGATTTAATCAGACTAGGATCTGCGGCCCGCTTGATAAAATCTTCGGCAGAACACCAGCCAGCCGCAGCAAAACGGGCGGCAATCTCGGTCAGGCGCAGACCTTCAGGGATGGTCAGGGGGTATTGGATGGGCCTGGCGACAATCAGGGTCTGGAGGAGTTCATGGGGACGTTGGCCTGGGCGCAGGGCAAACTCACCGGCAGGTATTCGACCAGCCAGACCCAGGACCTTGGCCAGGAGGCCAAAGCGGGGATCACCATGGATCAAGCCACCTTCAACCAAGATCTGTTCAATGGTGGCCAGGCCGCTGCCACGGGGAATCACAACCACCACATCAGCTGGTTCCACCAGCTCAAGTCCTGCGCCACTAACCGGCAGAGGCCCCGGATTGAGGTCGTAGAGATACAACCAGCCTACGGCTAAAACAGAAATGAGCACGGCCAACAGGGCCGTGCTCAAGAGAACCCGGAGCAGCAGAAAACCAGTCTGCTGCCGGAGACAGCGAAAACAAACAGCCATGGCCGCGTCTACTTCTTTTTCGGGGCCCGGGTGGCAGCACCCTTGACTTTGGCCTTGGCCTTGACACTGCTGACCTTGGCAGCCTTGGCTCCGTCCTTGGCCTTGGCACTGCTGACCTTGACATCCTTGGCCTCGCCCTTACCGGGCGCACCAGGGCCGACACTGGAGCCAGCACCCAAGGCAATCTCCACCACCTCGTCCATGTCCTTGACCGGAAAGAACTTCATCTTGTCACGGATCTCTTTGGGAATTTCCACCAGATCCTTCTTGTTCTGATCAGGGATGATGATCCGGTTAATCCCGGCCCGCAAAGCAGCCAGGGCCTTTTCTTTCAAGCCACCGATGGGCAAGACCCGACCACGCAGGGTCACCTCGCCGGTCATGGCTACTTTCTTGCCCACCTTCTTGCCGGTCACTGCCGAATAGATGGCAGTGGCCATGGTGATTCCAGCCGATGGCCCGTCCTTGGGAATGGCACCAGCCGGGACATGGACATGGATATCCACGGTCTCGAAGTAGTTGGCCTCAACCCCCATCTGGGCGGAACGGCTGCGACAATAGGTGAGTGCCGCCTGGACCGACTCCTTCATGACATCGCCCAGTTGGCCGGTGAGGGTCAACTTGCCCTTACCTGGCATCATATTGACCTCGATCTGGAGGATCTCACCACCCACCTCGGTCCAGGCAAGACCCGTGACCAGGCCAGGCTGATTGAGGCGCTCGATTTCAGACTCAGGGATGAGTTTGGGCGGGCCCAGGTAGCGGTCCAGGGTATTGGCCGATATGGTAAAGGGACCACCTCGCCCCTCAGCGACCTTGCGGGCCACCTTACGACAGACCTTACCGATCTCACGCTCCAGGTTTCGCAGCCCGGCCTCGTGGGTGTAATGGGTAATGATATACTCAAGGGTCTCATCGTCAAGCTTCAGGTGCTTGGCCTGGATCCCGTTTTCCTTGATCTGGCGGGGCGGCAGGTACTTCCTGGCAATAATCGCCTTTTCCTCTTGGGTATAACCTGAGAGGCGAATCACCTCCATCCGGTCCATGAGTGGCCCGGGAATGGTGTCGCTCATGTTGGCGGTGGTGACAAACATCACCTTGCTCAGATCCACCGGCATGTTGAGGTAATGATCCGAGAACTCGTAGTTCTGTTCCGGATCCAGGACCTCGAGCAGGGCCGAGGAGGGATCGCCCCGATAATCAGAGCCGATCTTATCGATCTCATCCATCATGAAGATGGGGTTGTTGGACTTACAACTCTTCAATCCCTGGATGATACGACCGGGCATGGCCCCAATATAGGTGCGGCGATGGCCACGGATCTCGGCCTCATCGCGCATCCCGCCCAGCGACATGCGAAAGAACTTACGCCCCATGGCCCGGGCAATGGACTGACCAAGGGAGGTCTTACCCACACCCGGAGGGCCCACAAAACAGAGAATCGGCCCCTTGGTGGAGGGGTTCAGTTTACGCACCGCCAGATATTCAAGGATGCGCTCCTTCACCTTATCCAGGCCATGGTGGTCTTCATCAAGAATCTTACGGGCCTCCACCAGATCGAGCTGATCCACTGTGGATTCCATCCAGGGAATGTCCAGGATCCAATCAATGTAGGTGCGGATAATGGTGGCCTCGGACGAATCCGGGTGCATCATCTCCATGCGGCTGACCTGTTTCTTGGCCTCCTTGCGCACCTCTTTGGGCATCTTCTTGCGCTTGAGTTTCTTGAGCAGGTCATCGACCTCCTGGCTGCGCTCATCCACCTCGCCCAGTTCCTTCTGCAGGGCGTGGAGCTGCTCGCGCAGGAAGTACTCGCGCTGACTTTTGCTCATCTCATCCTTGGCATCGGACTGGATCTTGGCCTGAACCGTGGTCACCTCCAGCTCCTTGGCCAGCAGTTCACGAACCAGCTTGAGGCGGGCCACAGGATCGTTCTCTTCGAGGATGGACTGGGACTCAGCAATCTTGAGCCTGAGGTTGGAACCAATCAGATCGGCCAGGCGCCCAGGCTCTTCGATGTTGTTGATGATCATCATCAGGTCGGCTGAGAGGACTCCGCGCAGACTCATGATCTTCTCGGCCTGGTCACGCACCGTGCGCATCAGGGCCTCGATCTCAACCGTGACCTCGGGGACCTCGGGCTCTTCCAGGACCTCGACCTTGACGCGAAAGCCAGGCTCGGTCTGCTCGTAGGCCAGGATCTTGGCCTTGGATACTGCCTGAACCAGGACCTTGAGCCGGCCATCGGGCAGCTTCAGGGTTCGCATGACCATACAGGCCATGCCCACATCATAGAGATCTTCGGGACGGGGATTGTCTCGGGTGGCATCCTTCTGGGTGACCAGCATCAGCAGCTTGTCACCGGCCAGGGCCTCGTTGACCGCATCAACTGAACCACTGCGACCGACAAAGAGCGGGATGATCATGTAATTAAAGACCACCACATCCCGAACCGCCATCATCGGCAATACATCAGGAATCTCTACATTCTCGCTGTCAGAAAAATCGTCCATGCCGATGGACAGGGAATCATCAAAGTTCACACAAACCTCCCGCAAGCAGGCCACCACAGAAAAGGGGCAGTGGCCCATATTTGAGTACGCATTATCGCCACTGAAGGGGCGACATGCAATTATTCTATCATCATAAGAAACAACAGGCAGATGGAGCTCAACGCCCATTGCCCGGTGGTGTCCGCATTCATACCAATAGCTCGAGAAAACTAAACATGGACTCGAACAAAGTCAAGTTGTCAAGCACGATCCCACGCTCCGCCCCTGTTTTTTCTTGAACTCTTCATTCTTTTCCCCCATAGTGGGGCAGAATACTTTGAAAAGACCCGGCCCACCTATATACAACCTGCCCGGAGACACCCCATGCTCAGCGCCCAGTCACTGTTCGACCTCTGCGATTTTGCCCATGCCCCTCTGTTCCCGGCCAATCAGCCTGCCTGGACAGCCCTGGATCTGCTCAAAGATTACATGGATGGCTTTTCATGGCCCAAGCTGGATTCTGCTCTGATCCCGGAGGCCACACCCTTGGCCAGGACCGTGGTCCTGCACCAGGGCAAATGGCTGACTGCAGACGGCCTGCATATTGAATATGGCGATGCCACCAAGGGCCAATTACGGGTCTGGAACGGGGAAGAAGAGCTGGTCGGGGCCTCGGTAATCATGGCCGGAACCGTGCTCATGGGCGGCCAGATCCAGCTGGGCCAGGGGGTATTGATCGAAAACGGGGCCCTGATCAAGGGGCCAACGATCATCGGCGATCGCACGGAGGTGCGCCAGGGTGCCTATCTGCGCGGCTACTGCCTCACCGGCCAGGGTTGCGTCATCGGCCACACCACTGAGGTCAAGCATTCAATCTTCCTGGACGGAGCCAAGGCCGGCCATTTTGCCTATCTCGGCGACTCCATTTTGGGCCGGGATGTCAACCTTGGGGCCGGAACCAAGTTCGCCAACCTCCGCTTTCTTGCGGGCACAGTCACCATCCGCACCCCGGACGGGCCCGTGGATTCCGGCCGCCGCAAGCTTGGGGCCATCCTCGGCGACCTGGCCCAGACCGGCTGCAACTCCGTGACCAACCCAGGCACGGTCATGGGCCGTGGCTGTCTGCTGATGCCCAACACCACCTCGCCCTCGGGCTATCATTCACCCAGCACCATCATCCGCTAACCACCACTCAGCCATACCAATCCTGGGTATCCGAGCTGCCTATGCCCTCTTGATGGGTAGTTCGATGATGAACGTCGTCCCCTGACCTGGCCTGCTCTCCACCCACAGCCGCCCACGATGGCGCTCCTGGATAATGGCATAGGAAACCGCAAGGCCCAGACCAGTGCCCTTACCCACTTTCTTGGTGGTGAAAAAGGGGTCAAAAATCCGCTTGTGCAACTCTTCCCTAATCCCTGGCCCATTATCCGTCAGCTCAATCCGCACCCAGCCCCCTTCCTGCCGGGCCGCACGCAAGGTCAACCGCCGCAGCCCCTTCTGGCCAAACATGGCCTGGACCGCGTTCTTAACCAGATTGAAAAGAACCTGCTCGATCTCCATGGGCACACAGATGATCTCAGGCAGATCGTCCTCGTACTCCTCAATCATCTCAACATCGATGACCCGGTAGTTCCTCTTCAGCTCATAATCGGCCTTGGCCAGAACCAGGGCACTCTCCAGGGTCTGGCGCAGACTGATCTGCACGAAATCGCCCTGATGCGGACGACTGAACTCCAGCAGGCTCTTGATGATCTTACTCGCATTTACGGCTGAGGTGCGGATGCCTTGCAAAAAGAAATCCAAATCTCTTTTCTTAAAATAATCACGAACCCGGACCAGCTCCAGACCGCAGGACTCGGCCACCTCGCAGTTGCGGGGGTACGCATCAGACAGGCCGCGCTCCACCATCTGCACCGACTGGAGAATGACACTCAGGGGGCTATTGATCTCATGGGCCACACCTGCGGCCAGCCCGGCAATCGTGGTCATTTTTTCCGAGAGAATCAGCTGCTCCTTCATCTGTTGACGTTCAGTGATGTCCTTGGCCACATGGGCGATCAACTCCAGCCGACCCTCCCCATCATAGACCGGCGAGGCCGAGACCAGAAAGGTGCGCCCCAGTTTCTCATGGACAATCTCCCGGGAATAAGCAACATCGCCATCCTTGGCCGCCAGAACCGGGCAGCCCTCACACGGCTCATTGCTGCCGTGAAAGACCTCATAACAATGGCGGCCGATGATCTCCTCGCGCGTCAGACCGAGAAGTTCACCTGCAACCTCATTGCCCTGGACGATATGCATCTCAGGGTCCTGAATGGTAACTACATCTGTGAAGGAGTTGAAGGTGCGCTCCCACCTGTCCCGACTCTGGCGCAATTCATCCTCGATCTGCCGCTGGACGCTCAGATCATGGAGGGTCATGAAGATACTGAGCGGTTCTCCCTGCTCATCACGAACAATACGGATCGTGACCTGGATCGGTACCCCAGTGGGGTTGTAGGAATGATCGGCCTCCAAAATCAGGACCTGATCCCGCTTCTCCTCCTGGGCCTGGCAGACCGGACAGGGAACCACTTCACCATCAGGATGGATAATGGACTCAATATGGGCGCCGAGGGCCTGCTCAGGCGTACTCCGGGTCATCCGGTAAAAGGCCGTGTTGGCCTGAATGAGATGACGCTCGATATCAAGGAGATAAATGGCATCCTCAGAGGCATCCATGGCCGCTAACCACTCATGTGAGGCCTTGACCAGGGCCTCCTGGGCCTCCTTGACTCCAGTGACATCGCGACTGACTCCGATCACTCCGATCACCTCACCCATCGGGTTGTAATAGGGAATTTTAATGGTATCCATGGCCCGGCGGAGACCTTCTGAGGTGACGATCCACTGCTGCTCTGAACGGAAACCGCCTGCCCCAAGGGCCAACCTGTCCTTGGCCCGGTAACGCTCGGCCTGCTCCTGAGGATAAAGGTCAAAGTCACTACGGCCCACCAGGGTCTCCCGGCGCAGCCCTTGGCCCTTGACAAAGGCCTGGTTGCAACCGAGATAGACCCCGTCCTGATCCTTGTAAAAGATCTGGTCGGGGATGGAGTCTATCAGGCTCAGCAGCAGCCCCCGGGCAGCATCTGCCTCCCCCTCGGCCCGCCTGCGCTCCCGTACTTCCTGGCTCATGGCCCCAATCATCCGGCCAAAGGTCAGATAGAAAAACGAGAGGATGGCCAGAAAAAGGACCAAGGAAAAGGCAAGAAAGCGCAGGACAAACTTTGTTTTTCTCTCTTGCAGGGCGGTGATGTCCTGAAGAATCAGAATGCCACCGATTTGGTGGTCGGCAGCATCCTGAAACGCAGAGTGGACATGGACACTATACTGCCTGTTGTTGATGGTTACCCGCTGGCCGCTGCCCTCATGGGTCAGGTCCAGGGACTCGGGGAGGTCTACAGCAAAAAGGGCCTTGCCATGGGTATTGATCAGATAATCGCCCAGTGCACGCATGCGGTAATGGGGATTCTGCGGATCAACCGGCCAGAATTCCTTCTTGATAAAGGGGGCAACCAGGACATCATTGACCGTGGACAACTTCTCAACAAAGATATGGAGATCAACACCCAGTTCCACGGCACCGACGTACTGCTCCCCCACAAAGAGGGGCTCAATGATCCGGTAAAAGACACCGCTGCGGCCGACCTCCATGCCGGTCAAAGACTGATGTTCAGCATGGACACGTCGGATCATGGGCCGGACATCGGCAACGGGATCATCAAAAAAATCTGGGCGATGGAGACGAAGCAAGGTGGTGCCGCCTGCCAGGTGAAAATGCATATTTCGCAGATAGGGGTTCTCGCGCTGGAGGACTTCATAATGGGGAGCAACCAGACGCAGCAGCCCCTCCCGGTCCCGCTCGGCCAGGGTCTTCAGGATTTCAGGGCCCATGATGCCCATGGAACGCAGCCGCTCCCCATAGGGATGCAGCCCCAACTCCTCGATCAAGATAAGATTATTTTCTATATAGATCTCGGCGTCCAAGATCGCCTGCTCAATGGTCTGGTTGTGCTGATACACCTCAAGCCACAAGGTGACCACGGAAAACAGCAGGAATCCCAAGCCCACAAACGACAGGGCCTTAGTTTTTTCAGTCATGCAACTTTTCCTTACTTTTTTTCAAAACTGCAAAATCACCTTCCCCCCTCAACATAATCCACAGTACATAGCAAAATGCGGCAGAATACTCAAGCAACTTACCACATTTTTTCGGATACATAGGAGACATTACTACCTGCAGGAGCTGCCCGTAGGGAATGTCTGACAAAACAGCCGCCACAATGTGCCACAAACACCTTCCCCCCACCACTCAAGCGGAATTTTTTTTCACCGATACCTGTTTTTCCCCTTGTTTTTGTGCATCCGCTCATTATACTTCTGTGCATATCCCCACTACTGGCGTTAACTTGCCGCTCGTCCGGCCAGTCAGTCGCCCAGTCATCCAACAAGGAGAAGACCATGAAGATCGTGATTTCAGCTGCCAGCCCCACTCTTGACGCCGCCGTGGATCCCCGCTTCGGCCGCGCCGCCTGGCTGCTGCTCATCGACAGCAACACCATGACTCTGATCGAGGCCATTGACAACAGTGCCGGAGTCGGCGCCAGCCACGGAGCCGGGATCCAGGCCGCGGCCCTGACTGCGGAAAAAGGTGCCGAAGCCGTGCTCACCGGCCGTGTCGGCCCCAAGGCCATGCCAGTCCTGGAACGCGCTGGAATCCGGATTATAGACGGGATTCATGGTACGGTGCGCGAGGCAATCAGCGCGGCACTTGGCCAGCAAACTGGGATGCCCACTCAGGCTGGCACCCAGACCACGGATCCATCGCCAGCTCAGGGGCAAAGACCAGGACAAGGCCAGGGGCAGGGAAGAGGCCAGGGCTGTGGTTGCGGCGGTGGTCAAGGCGGTGGTCAAGGTGCTGGCCAAGGTAAAGGCATGGGCCAGGGACGCGGTAAATGCCGCAACTAAGCTGCAGGATTTGAGAAAATTTTTCATCCAAAGAGGAAACCAAAATGAAGATCGCCATCGCCAGCGGCAAAGGCGGCACGGGAAAGACCACCCTGTCCACCGCCCTGGCTCGAGCAGCAACTGGACCAGTTCAATATCTGGACTGCGACGTGGAAGAGCCCAACGGCCATCTCTTTCTCCGGCCCCTGCTCGACCACAGTGAACAATGCACCGTTATCGTCCCCACAATCGATGAGGAGTTGTGCACCTATTGCGGCAAATGCCGCGACATCTGCCGCTTCAGCGCCATTGCCCAGTTCGGCCAGACCATCATGACCTTTCCGGAAATGTGCCATTCCTGCCTTGGCTGTTTTCGGGTCTGCGAGGAGGGTGCCATCAGCGAAGAGAGGCGGGAGATCGGTATCCTGGAGTCCGGGCGAAGCGGTAATATCGCCTTTGTCCACGGACGCATGCGGGTGGGCGAGGCCATGGCCGTACCTCTGCTCAAGGCGGTGAAAGATAAGGCACTCGATGATCACCTGATCATCCTCGATGCCCCGCCCGGGACCTCCTGCCCCTTTGTGGAGACCGTGCGCGATTGTGACCAGGTGCTCCTGGTCACCGAGCCCACACCCTTTGGCCTCCACGACCTGACCCTTGCGGCAGCGGCCCTGGATTCGTTCAGCATCCCCTATGGGGTAATCCTCAACCGGGCAGGCCTGGGTGATGACCGGGTCCAGCGCTGGTGCAAGGAACACAACATCCCCCTGCTCCTCGAAATTCCATTTGACCGACGGATTGCCGAATCCTACGCCCGGGGTGGAAGCCTGCTCGAGAGCGTCCCGGAACTTAAACAACAGCTGCAAGAACTGCTCAACACCCTGCAAGAGGTCCACGTATGAAAGAAATAATCATCGTCAGCGGCAAGGGCGGCACCGGCAAGACCAGCCTGCTCGGATCCCTGGCCGAACTGGCCGAAAACAAGGTGCTGGTGGACTGCGACGTGGACGCCGCCGACCTGCACCTCCTCCTCGCCCCCACTGTGGTGGCAGAACATGACTTCATCGCCGGGGTCAAGGCAGAGGTGCTGGCCGATCGCTGCAGCGGTTGCGGAGTCGGCCCGGACCTCTGCCAGTTTGGAGCCGTGACCATGGACGAGCAGGCCGTAATCAATGCAATGGACTGCGAAGGCTGCGGGGTCTGCGCCCATTT
>FLOH01000963.1_pt1 | contig 49182 bp, 52 predicted proteins | sample 756751 | NCBI WGS metagenome assembly FLOH01 (sample SAMEA4026879, study PRJEB14308) | marine metagenome | biome: coastal water; material: water | depth 74 m | reverse complement strand
TATGGGGCCCTGCATCTTTGGCACGGCGACAAGAAAGGACCAAAGAAATGAATCTATACTTCGATACCTTTAAAACACCGTTGGGCGACATGACCGCCGGGGTGACCGAGGCGGGCGACATTTGCCTGCTCGATTTCAGTGACTGCCGGGACCGTTCCGATCTTTTACTGCAGCGCCGGTTTGGATCGTTCGTTGAAAAAACGCGGCAAAACCCTCAGGGCATCCGCGACCGGGTGTCGGATTATTTCGCCGGGCGCAAGCCCCACACCGCTTTCCATAAGCTGACGCTGGACACCGGCGGCACCCCGTTCCAGATATCCATCTGGTCGGCGCTCAGGCAAATCCCCTATGGTGACGCCATCAGCTATTCCCAATTGGCGGCGCGGGTATCTGCGCCCCGGGCGGCCCGCGCCGCCGGCACCGCCAACGGACAAAACCCGGTCGCCATCATTGTGCCCTGTCACCGGGTGATTGCCAAAAACGGAACGCTGGCCGGATATGCCGGGGGCGTCTGGCGCAAGCAATGGCTGCTCGATCATGAGCGTGGGGCGGCCAGTTTATGAACGCCAGGTTGTGGACACTGCTGGTTGCTTTATCGGTTGTCTGGGGTGGATCGTTCTTTTTCGTCGAAATCGCCCTCGCCGCCTTCGAGCCCCTGACCATTGTTTTTGGCCGCGTTTCGCTGGCAGCAGTGGCCCTGCTCATCTTCGTCTACGCCAGCGGCGAGAGAATGCCCATGAACGTAAAAGCGTGGGGCGGATTTCTATTGATGGGCGTCCTTAACAACGTCATCCCGTTCACCCTTATTGTCTGGGGACAGACCAGAATTGATAGCGGCCTGGCCTCTATCTTAAATGCGACGACGCCACTGTTTACCATCGTGCTGGCGCATTTCCTGACCACCGACGAACGCATGACGATGGCCAAGACAATCGGCATCGTACTCGGCATTACCGGTGTCGCCGTATTGATCGGACCCGGCGCCCTCGCCGATCTGGGCGGCCAGGTGCTTGGCAAGCTGGCCATCTTGGGGGCCGCCCTGTCTTATGGATTCGCCGCAATTTTCGGTCGCCGTCTTTCCCGCTATCCGACTTCGGTCGCCGCAACCGGCATGTTGATCGGTTCGACCGTAATGATAGCGCCCTTGATGTTTGCCTTCGAACATCCCCTGCAAGCCGCGCCGGACGCCTACGCCCTTTCGGCCATCATCGCCATCGCGCTGTTCAGCACGGCGGCGGCGTACCTGATGTATTTTCATATTCTGGCCCGGGCCGGGGCGACCAATCTGGCGTTGGTGACATTCCTGATTCCGCCCACGGCCCTGGGCTTGGGGGTGGTGTTTCTCGATGAGGCGCTGACCGTGAACGCGCTTGCCGGACTGACGCTGATCGGACTGGGCCTGGCCGCCGTCGACGGTCGGCTTTTTCGAAGGCGGCGCAGCCCGGCGAAGCCCTAGCGACGGGCCAGCAGCTTTTCCATGGTGGCGGCGCATTCCGCATAATATTCGTGATAATCGGCAAGGCCCTTTTCGCCGGCTGTTTTTTCCGCATATTCCGTCATCACCGGAAGCTGCAAGCGGCAGAAATCGGCAACATCAACATGAGCCATTCGGGTGAGCACGGCGGTGAATTTCAGCACCACGTAACCGCCGCGCTTTTTATTGGCCGCCTGTATCAGGCCCGCCACCACGTTGGGCGCTGTCGCGATCAGGTGATCGGCATAGGTTTTAAGGACGGCTGCCTGATCCATCAACTGGCCACGTTCGCGCTCAAAATCATCGCCATTGATAATTTTTTTATCCCGGTAAACCACCGGTGCACTTTCAGATATGTCGCAAAGCCAGCCGGGTTTTGGCACCAGCAAGGCCGATTGTTCGGCTTCCTCGCGGGTCGGGGAAAACGGCATGGCCCGACACCTGGAAGGTTTATGGGAATGAATAGAGCAACCGTTGTCCGCGGCCAGCGCCGGGCAAGAAAACGTGTGCGGGATGTAGGCGGTCGGAGCGATCTGCACGGCCAGCGTTTTGCCCTTGGAAATTTCAAGGGTGGTGCCCTGACGCGCCGTCACCTGGAAGGATTTGGCCCCTTGCCTGTGGGGGGTCCAGATCATGGCCAGGGGAAACCGTCCGGCGTTCTCGATGGCATCGTGCAGCGACAGGGGCAGCCACCCGTAACAGCACTTGCCGCATGCCGTACACTGGAAGCGGCGCTCCATCTAGGCCATTACCCGCAGCATTTTTTGAACTTTTTGCCAGAGCCGCAGGGACAGGGATCGTTGCGCCCGACCTTGGCCACATGGCGCGGTGCCTGTTTCGGATTGACCTGACCACCGACACAGACCCAACGCCCCTTCTCACGGCGAAAATCCGTCAGTTCGTGGTGAACCCGCTTTTCCCCTTTCAGATTGAAGCGGGCGACGAATTCCACCGTGCCGGTTTCATCATCGGGCCCGCCGCCACTGACGGCGCGCACCTCAAGCCCCTGCCATTCGGATTGGGTGGCGGTGTTTTCAGTTTCCAGCTCGTCGAAGTCGTCACGGCTTTCCGGTGCCATGGTATCAACCAGATGGCCGATGTTGCCCTCTGAAAAGGCGGTGTAGCGCGACCGCATGAGGGCCTCGGCCGTCGGTGCCGGGCCGCCGGCGATGATCGGGCCGCAACAGGAATCATAGTCGCGGCCACTGCCACACGCACACTTGGTCATGAATCAGGCTCCCCCTGTTATAGCAACCCTTATAGCATCATCTGGCCGATTGGTCAGGCCAGACCGCGCTCCATCATGGCGCTCAGCCTTCTGGCGAAGGCGGCCGGATCGGAGGGCGCTTCGCCTTCGACGATGCGCGCCTGATCAAGCAGCATGAAGGCGGTGTCTTTCAGGGCATCGCCGGTGCCGCCACCGTCCTTGACGCTGTTCGCCAGGCCGACAATCAAATCGTGATCGGGATTAATTTCCAGGATGCGCGGGGTCGAGGTACCCAGTTGCTTGTGCTGCTTGAGCATGCGCTCCAGATGGATATCCATTTCGCCTTCGCCGGAGACCAGACAGACCGGGCTTTCGGTCAGTCTCTCGGACACCTGCACATCCTTGACCGCGTCGCCGAGGGCAATTTTAAGGGCCGCCACCAGCTCGTCCATTCCGGCGGTTTTCCTAGGTTTGTCCTTATCGCCCTTGTCCTTATCCGTAACCTTATCCAGATCGGCGGTACCACGGGTCACCGACTTGAACGGCTTGTCCTGATGGCTGCCGACGGCAGGCAGCCAAAATTCATCGATCGGGTCCGACAGCAACAATACCTCGATGCCCTTCGAGCGGAAGCCTTCCAGTTGCGGGCTGGCGGCTAGCTGGCCGGTGTCATCGCCGGTGATGTAGTAGATGCTTTCCTGGCCGTCCTTCATGTCGGCGACATAGTCGGCAAGGCTGCGCTGGCCGTCCGATGCGGTCGATTTAAAGCGAGCGATTTCCAAAATACGTTCGCGGTTCGGCTGATCCTCGTAAATGCCCTCTTTGAGCACGGCACCAAAATTATCCCAGAATGCGATATACTCTTCGGGCGCTTTTTCCGCCTTTTTCTTCAATTCCCCGAGCACCCTTTTGGTCAGGCCCGACATGATTTTGGTCAAACGCGGATCATGCTGGAATACTTCGCGGCTGATGTTGAGCGGCAGGTCGGGGCTATCGACGACGCCGTGCAGGAAGCGCAGGTAACTCGGCAGCAGCCCTTCGCAATCATCGGTGATAAAGACCCGGTTGACGTAGAGCTTCACATGGCCCTTGCGTTCCGGTGTGAACAAATCAAACGGCGGCGATGACGGCACGAACAACAGGTTGGTGTAGTTGACCACCCCTTCGACGACGTTGTGAATGGTCAGCCATGGATCATCGAAGGCATGGCCAATATGATGATAAAATTCCTTGTAGGCATCGGCATCGATATCTTTTTTCGGCAGCGTCCATAACGCCGACGCGGCGTTGAGGGTTTCTTCGGCGCCATCCTTGCCGGCCATAACGACGGGGATGCCGATATGATCGGAGTGGGATTTGACGATGTGGCGGATACGCGTGTCGTCCAGGTATTCCTTGTCTTCTTTTTTGATGTAGAGGATCACCGTGGTGCCGCAGCCATCGCGGGTGGCTTCCTCGATGGTAAATTCGCCGAGGCCGTCGGTGCTCCACTTCCAGGATTTTTCTTCGCCGGCGCTCCGCGAAATAACTTCGACCCGATCAGCGACCATAAACGAAGAATAAAAACCGACGCCGAATTGCCCGATCAGCGACATGTCCGCGTCTTTGTCCGCGCTTGCCATTTCTACAAAAGCCTGGGTGCCGGATTTCGCAATCGTGCCCAGGGTTTCGGCCAGATCATCACGGCTCATGCCGATGCCGTTGTCGGCAATGGACAGCGTCTTGGCCTTGCTATCGACAGAAAGGGTGATTTTAAAATCGCCGCCACCGCCAATCAAATCAGGCTCGGTCAGCGCCCGGTAGCGGAGCTTGTCGCAAGCATCGGAGGCATTGGAGATCAATTCCCGCAGGAAGATCTCCTTGTGGCTGTAGAGCGAGCGGGCAACGATATCGAGCAGTTTGCTGACTTCGGCCTGAAAAGTGAACGTTTCCTTGGTCATGACGGTGATGACACCTTTTCCCCGGTTGATTAAAAATTGTGCTGGGCTGATATGCGTCAAGGCGGGCGGTTTCGCAAGCCCTTAGACTACCAAAATCAGATCATTTCCCGGAAAGGAGGCTTTCATGCAAACTCCTGTACAGGTTGTTTTCCATGGAATGGACCACTCGGACGCCGTCGAGGCGAATATAGCCAAGGAAATAGAAAAACTGGAGAAAATTTACGGACGCATCACAAACTGCCGGGTCACCGTCGAATCACCGCACCGCAGCCACCGCAAGGGCTCGCGCTTTGATGTCGGCATTCATCTGGCGCTGCCCGGCTCCAGCATGGACGTCCGGGCCGGCAACAACCCCAAGCATTCAGACATTCACATCGCCGTCAGCGATGCCTTCGGTAGTCTTGCCCGCAAGTTGAAGGAACACCATGATCGGCAGAACGACCACAGAGGCTGAGCAGCAAGATGGCTCATGGACAAGGATAAACTGGACAAGGCCCGGCTGAAACTGCTCGACGAGATCAGGGCCGAGGCCCGGGCAACGAAGAATTTCACCGGCCGGGCCGAATATTCATATGCCGTCATGCAAGCCATGGCCCGTGTGCCGCGCCACGAATTCGTCGGCCCCGGCAACGAGGCGTCCGCCTACGTCAACCGGCCCCTGCCCATCGGCCATGGCCAGACAATTTCCCAGCCTTATATTGTCGCCGTCATGACCGACCTGCTGGACCTGCAGCCGGGCGCCCGGGTACTGGAGATCGGGACCGGGTGCGGCTATCAGTCGGCGGTGCTGGCCGAGGCCGGGGCCCGGGTCTACACGCTTGAGACGGTCAGGAAACTGGCGGACAGTGCCACGGCCAGATTGAAACGGCTTGGCTATGACACTGTACAGGTGCGTTTTGGCGACGGCTACGAGGGCTGGCCGGAACAAGCGCCGTTCGACGCCATCATCGTTACTGCGGCGCCGGAAACAATACCGCCCGCCCTTACCCGGCAACTGAAACCGGGCGGGCGGATAGTTATTCCCGTCGGGCCAGCCTATTCAACACAGTTTCTGAAAGTCGGGGTCAAGGATTCAAACGGGAAGATGCATTACGCATCGACCTTGCCGGTGGCCTTCGTGCCGATGCTCGGCAAGCACGCCGGGAAGGTTTCTTAAGCCGCAATTTCCTGATGCTCGCGGCAAATACGCACGACCTCGTTGTGATCGAGGGGGTCGCCAGACAGGCCGCAACGGTGCGGGCCGTTAATATCGGCGGCGGCGCCGTTGGCGCAAAAATGGATGCAGTGTTCACATACGCCGAAGCCCTTGCAGCCACTGTCGCTGATCAGTTCTCCGAGGATACTTTTCAGTTTTTCGGCCAGCACCCGGTCTTCGCCAAGGGCGGCGACGGCGCTTTCGATTTTCCGCATGGGATCCCGTTCGACGGCTTCGCGTCCGGCATCGGTCAACTCCAGGTGCTTGCCACGGCCATCACCGGGATTTATTTTGCGCAGGACGTAGCCCTTCTTCTCCAGGGTAATCAGCGTCTGCGATACGGTCCCCCGGGTTGACGTCAGAAAATCGGCCAGGGCGCCCGGATTGCGCGAATAGCGGTTGGCGCGGCTAAGAAAACGCAAGGCCTCCCACTGGGCCGGCTTCATACCCTCACTGTGCTGCACGCCGCGGGCGATTCTACCCAGCCGCTCAATCAGGGAAACCACATGATGTGTCGAATTTTGCATAATACCGCCCCTGTTCACTTTATCCCGCTTTGCCCATGAATGTGCCCCAAGGGGGTGCGGGAATTTCATTTCGAAATCAAAATAACTTCTTGTCGCTATCAGCGCTGTGACGAACGTCACAGAGGTGAAAATATTTTGTGGCGCTAAGGCCGCGACTCCCCCAAACTCCCCAAAATCCGGCATTTATAATGAATATTAGAGTAGGAAACCGAGATGGAAATTCTTTCCGACCCGCACGCCTGGATCAGCCTGCTGACCCTGACGGTCTTGGAAATCGTCCTTGGCATCGACAACCTGATTTTCATCGCCGTGCTGGTTGATCGCCTGCCCGCGCACCAGCAGGATGCCGGGCGGCGTATTGGCATTTCCCTGGCGTTGGTGACGCGGCTTATGTTGCTGATGGCACTGTCGTGGATCATCGGTCTGACGGAACCCGTGTTTGAAGCCTTCGGCCACGCCATTTCCTGGCGCGACGCCATCTTGATTGGCGGTGGCCTTTTTCTGCTGACCAAAGCGACACGGGAAATACACGACCGCATCGAAGGCGAAGAAGAAGGGGCGGGGAAAGTCCGGCAAGCGGCCTTTGTCATGGTGATCCTGCAAATCGGCGCGCTTGACGTTATTTTTTCACTGGATTCGGTAATCACCGCCGTCGGCATGGTCAACGACATCATCATCATGGCGAGCGCCATCATCCTGGCAATGGCCGTCATGCTGCTGGCCTCGGCCATGGTCACCGATTTCATTTCTCGCCACCCGACGGTGAAAATACTGGCCTTCAGTTTTCTGCTGCTGATCGGAACCACGCTTGTCGCCGATGGTCTCGGCTTTCATATTCCCAAAGGCTACATCTACGCGGCCATGGCTTTTTCGGCCTTCGTCGAGATGCTCAATACTTTTGTCCGTGGCAGAAAAAAAGTGGCGGCAGGCTAATCCTTGCGAAAAACGACGGTCAGATTATTGGCCGGCATGGCGACGGTTTCAATCAAGGCGAGGCCGTTGCCACGGGCTTCGGCGGCGACCGCATCAAGGTCACGAATTCCCCACGCCGGATTGCGATGTTTGAGGTCCTGATCAAAATCATGGTTGCTGGGCGCCGTATGCCGCCCATCGACCTTGTAAGGCCCGTACAGGCACAGCACCCCCGATGGGGGGAGTATTCGGCCGGCACCGGCCATCAGGCCGACGGTCGCAGCCCACGGACTGATATGCACCATATTGATGCAGACGATCACTTCGGCCCGCTCGACGGGCCAGATTGCGGCGGTAACGTCAAGATCGAGGGGTGGCAACAGATTGTTCAGCCCGGCGCCTTGTTGCCAGGCGGCAATCGAGGCGCGGGAGTCGGCGTCCGGGTCACTGGGTTGCCAGGTCAATGCGGGCAGCGCCTCGGCAAAATAGGCCGCGTGGCCCCCGCCGCCCGATGCTATTTCCAAAACCAGCCCTTGATCCGGCAGGACCCGTGCCAGAATATCCCGGATCGGGTCTTTGTTGCGTTGCATGGACGGTGACGAGCGGCGAAGATCACTTTGCATCATGCAAGACACTTAATCGCCAACAATCTCCGTTGCAAGGATATCGTCGGCCATGATAGTCAGGGAGCCATGATTGCTCGTTTGAAAAAAATGCTGGCCGGACGCGCCGCCGGTGATATCGCCACCACCGCCCCGGACGAAGCCCTGAAACTGGCCGCCGCCGCATTGTTGATGGAAGCCGCCTGCATGGATGGCCACGCCGATGACCAAGAAATCGCCACCGTCACCACCCTGCTTTCAGGACACTTCGAGCTGAGCGAAACAGAGGCTACGGAGCTGACCGAGGCCGGCCGTCAGGCCGTTGCGCAATCGGTCGAACTGTACGGATTCACCCGCACCATCAAGGACAGTTTCGAGCATGATGACCGGGTCGCAATGATCGAAATGCTATGGCGGGTCGCCTATGCTGACGGCCACCTGCACGATTACGAAGCCAACCTGGTGCGCCGCATTGCCGGGCTGATTTATGTGCCCGACCGGGAAAGCGGTGAGGCCCGGAAACGGGTGCTTGAACAACTTGACTTGACCGGGGTTAAGGCCACATAAACCATACCTGTTTAATGAATTTATCTTGTTTTCATAGGGTTTACGGAGCGCTACATGACCTACATCGTCGTCGAAAACTGCATAAAATGCAAATACATGGACTGCATCGAGGTGTGTCCCGTCGATTGCTTTTACGAGGGTGAAAATATGCTGGTCATTCACCCGGATGAGTGTATCGACTGCGGTGTCTGCGAGCCCGAATGCCCGGCCGAGGCAATCTTGCCCGATACCGAGCCAAACCTTGATAAATGGCTGCAATTAAACACCGAATATTCGGCCAAATGGCCCAATATCACGCGCAAGAAAGACGGCCCCGCCGACGGCAAGGACTGGGACGGCAAGCCTGATAAACTGGCCCAGCTGAGCCCCAAACCGGGGACAGGGGACTAAATCGGGGATATTTTCCCCGTTTTCCCCTAACCCCACTCCTCAGGGGGTGTTTTTTGACCTAAATTGTGATATACTAGGCTTCGCCGGTCGCGGAAGTGTGACCGGTTTTTGGTTATCTGGGGCTTTTTAGCCCTTTTTTGGAGCAAAAGACGGAAATATGGCCAAAGACAAAAAAGATCTGATGTGCGCGCCGGGCGATTTCGTCGTTTATCCGACCCATGGCGTCGGCAAGGTCGTCAATATTGAAACCCAGGAAATAGCCGGCCACAAGCTGCGCCTGTTCGTTATTTCCTTCGAAGGCGACAGGATGACCCTCAAGGTGCCGACCGCCAAAGCCGAAGTCGCCGGCCTGAGAAAGCTTTCGAGCCGCAAGATCATGGATAACGCCCTGACGACGCTTAAAGGGCGGGCCCGGATCAAACGCACCATGTGGAGCCGCCGCGCCCAGGAATACGAAGCGAAGATTAATTCCGGCGATCCGATCGCCATCGCCGAAGTGGTGCGCGATCTTCACCGCAACACCGGCCAGCCCGACCAGTCGTTCAGCGAACGCCAAATTTATGAATCGGCCCTCGACCGGTTGGCCTGCGAAGTTGCCGCCGTCGAGAAAATCGAAAAGGAAGCGGCTACCGGCAAGCTGGAAACTCTGCTGACGGCGAAAGCCGTCGCCGCCTGATCCGGCAGAAAAATACGTTATTATAAAAAAGGCCGGGACATTCCCGGCCTTTTTTATTTTTCAGGATGTTATTCGCCGATCAGGCGCACTTGGACGCCCGGCTCCAGTGGGCCGCCACCGGCTCTGTCATTGAGCAGGTCAAACCATTCAAGCCCGAATTTTTCCATCGGCATGGCGGCGGCCAGACTTTCTGGCGTATCGCCGGGCCGGACCGAATGCATGCGCACGCGAAGCGGCTTGATGGAGTCAATTTCTTCCTTGGACAGCCGCCGGAAGCTGTAGGTGGTGCGGCGAAAATCTTCTGATAAGGCGTTTGTCTGCTGAGGATTGCTGAGAAACAGGAGCTGATAGATTTTGTCGGTTTTTTCGAAGATAACGACGAGCTGGGCGTTCATGGTTTTGCCGTCAGCCTGAACGCTGATGCTACCGGTCGCGGACGTCATCCCGTTGACGTTTAAATTTTCTACATTTTTGAAGCGATTGCCGTCGATCCCGATAGCGGCAACGTAGGCAGCCGGGTTGCCAGCTTTGTTGTATTCGTCCTCGTTTGCCATGTTAAAACGGATCAGCGCATCATCAGGGCCGTATGCGGAAACATTTGTCGGGCTGTTGACCATGGAAAACCCGGACGGCACCTCGAAATGGATGCCAAGGCCGGGATGCTCGAAGGCGCGACCCTTGCGGATGCCCTGCTCTGGGTCATCCCCGAACAGCAGGCCGTCTATTTGTGCAGCAAAAATGTTTGCCTGGCGCTTGCGCCCGTTGATCTGGGCGGTGCCGGCCAGCCGCTCTGATTCGGATATGCGCTCAGAGGTCAAAGGATGGGTCGCCATGATGTTGAATTTTTCTGATGAATCATCCTTGCCTGCCATTAACCCCTGAAGCCTGGTGTGGGCTTGAAGTTTATGAAAGAAACCCGTCATGGCATCCGGATCGTACCCGGCGCGCGCCAGGTAACGAATGCCCAGCGAGTCAGATTCCAGTTCCTGTTCCCGGGAATAACTTTGCAGGGCCATCTGTGCGCCGAGTGATGCCAAATTGCCGGCGCCCCCCGGTATCCCGGCGGCGCTGCCAAGCACCCCCAGCACCTGCAGTCCGATATTTGTGGCCATGGCGGCGCTATAACGCTGGGCCGTATGCCGAGCCGTAACATGGCCAACCTCGTGGGCCAGCACGCCGGCCATCTCGGACTCGTCGGCGCAAATCGCCAGCAGGCCTCGGGTAATGTAGACATACCCGCCGGGCAGGGCGAAGGCATTGACCTTGTCGTCGTTTAGGACGGTGAACGTGAATCCCAGGTCGGGCAGTTCCGAGACCTTGACCAGCGTGAACCCGACGCTGGCCACATAGGCGCCAAGTTCGACATCATCATATACACCGCCAAACTGCTTGATGATCTTGGCATGTTCCTGGCGGCCGACTTCCTTCTCGCGTTCCGGCGACATGAAAGCGGTAAAGCTCTGCTTGCCGGTCGCCGGATTGACGGCACAGCCGCCAAGCATGCCGGGCAATACGAGCAACAGCGCGGCCAGGGCAAGGCTTCTGAAAGGGGCATTTATTTTTTTCATCGACACCATCATATGCGCCTCGGCCATCTGTTGTGAATATGCATGATGCTCATGGGTCCAGTTTTTCAATCTGTTCCGGGTGAGAAACCTCGATCATAGGGCCATTTCTTTTGTTCAGCCAGCCACGCACCCGGATGCGCGCGCCCTTCATGGCCAGCGGATCATCGCCGGCGGCCTTGAAAAGCTTGGCCGCATCCCTGTCGATCATAACCGTGAAATCCGTGCGCCAGTCGGCTCCGAAATTCAAATAGGTGTTGCCGCGCACAAAAGCGGCATCGAGGACGCGGCCCTCGACAAGCTGGAAGGTGTCGATCAGGGCTTCCAGATTTTCAGGGCCGCGCACGGCGTAAAAAGGAACGGACCAGATGCCCTTGCCATCCCGGCGGGCGGCCCGTTCCAACACCAGCATGTCCGGGACCAGCGCCCGATTGTCGGGAAAACTGTAAACCCGGGCCAGGCCGGCGGCCAGCAAGGCCCCTTGAATCCAGGTTCCTTCTTCGGTGTACAGGTGCGCCAGCAGGCGGCCGTGACGGTCCATCCGACGGCCGCCGAATTTCAACTGCACGGCCCGCCCTTCCGCCAGCGCCATCAGCGCCGCTTTTGCCGTGTCGGCGAGAGGCCATTTTTTATAATCCTTGCGGCCAAGGGGCAATTTCGGGGCCTGAATACCGACCAGACGCACCTGCGATGGGCCATCGATCACCGGCTCGAGTATCACCGTATCGCCATCGACAACTTCCGCGACAATCGCCCGGCCACCATCTTCCAGCGCCATAGCTGGTGCAACCGGTGCGGCCAGTAGCGCAATGACAAGAGACGCCGCCAGGCAGCGTCCGGTCATTCGACCTCGACGATTTCAAAATCGTGGGTGATCGCGGCCGTCTTGCCAAGCATGATCGAGGCCGAGCAATATTTCTGTACTGACAGATCGACAGCCCGTTTGACGGTAGCTTCCTTCAGCCCCCGTCCACTGACCACATAGTGGGCATGGATGCGGGTAAATACCTTGGGCACATCTTCGGCACGTTCGGCTTCCAGCTCAACCACGCAATCGACCAAGTCGGCGCGCGCTTTCCTGAGAATTCCGACAACATCGAAAGATGAGCAGCCGCCCATGCCAAGGAGCAGCATTTCCATTGGCCGCACACCCATGTTGCGACCCCCGGATTCAGGCGCACCATCCATAATGATCGCGTGACCGCTTGGCGCTTCACCTATGAACATGACGCCATCGACCCATTTAACCCGTGCTTTCATGGTATTTCCCAGATTTGCTGTTGTGTAAGATGAAACAAGATTAAACTATACTATCCGCCGGTTATGACAGGGGAAACCCCCATATATGGATAACAATTAAGCCATGGACGCCACCCACAAAAGCCCCGATCTGTACCCGCCGATCGCGCCCTTTGCCAACGGCATGCTGGATACGGGCGATGGCCACCAAATCTATTGGGAGCAGTCAGGCAACCCGGACGGCGAGCCGATTTTGTTCGTTCATGGCGGGCCAGGAGCCGGATGTGGGCCACAGCACCGGCGTTTTTTCAACCCCCGCCATTATCATATTGTGCTGTTCGACCAGCGCGGCGCCGGCAAAAGTACGCCCTTCGCCAGCGTTACTGAAAATACCACCGGGCACCTTGTTGACGATATGGAAAGATTGCGTCGCCACTTGGGCATTGAACGCTGGACGCTGTTCGGGGGATCATGGGGCTCGACCCTGTCGCTGGTTTACGCCATTCGTTACCCTGACCGCTGCCGGGCAATCGTACTGCGCGGTGTGTTCTTGGGCGGAGCCCACGAACTTGAATGGTTTGTTAACGGCATTGCCAACATCTTCCCCGAAGTCCACCGACAGTTTGTTGATTTTCTTCCGGCCGACGAACGTGCCGACCCGGTCGGGGCCTACTACGCCCGACTGATTGACCCGGATCCGGACCGCCATCTTGCGGCGGCGGTATCGTGGGCGCGCTATGAAACCGTATGTTCGACCCTGTTACCCGGCGGGGCCGCCACAAGACCGCCGCCGGAGCGGAATTCGCGCCCGAAGGACGCCGATTCCGTTTTGCCGCTATCACGCATCGAAGCCCATTTTTTCATCAATGGCATGTTCCTGGAGGAAGGCTACATTATAGAAAATGTGCACAAACTGGCCGCCCTTCCGGTGATCATCGTGCACGGACGCTACGATATCATCTGCCCGATCATCACCGCCGATAAGTTGCACCGGGCACTTCTTCATGCTGGCGCAAAATCGCGCCTGGATATTATCGATGATGCCGGGCACTCGGCCATGGAACCGGGCATTCGCAAGGCCCTTGTTCAGGCCACCGACGACTTGCGGGGCCTCTAGGCAAGGCGTAGTATGCAGCCTAATATATTAGGGAGAGGGGGAATTTCGTGGCTCTTACAAGGCTTAAAAACATTGGGCGGATCGCCATGACGGTCGCCATGGCCGGTTTATTTACGGTTGCCGGAACCGCAGAAGGCCGGGCCGATGATCCCGACTACCTGTCGATCGGTGTCGGGGCCTTCGACTGGAACCGGCAAAAAGACGAGGGGGCTGAATTTCGCCTTGAATACCGTTCCGATGAGAAATTCTGGGAATTGAAGCCATTCGTAGCCCTGGCCGGTTCCTCCAGCGGGCATTATTTCGCCGGGGCCGGGGTGCTCATGGACGTTTATTTTGGCCGCCGCATCGTCCTTACCCCCAGCTTTGCGCCCCACCTTTACACCGGCGGCGGGGACAAGCTGGACCTGGATTATCCCGTAGAATTCCGCTCGCAGCTTGAGATTGCCTATCGTTTCGATGACCGCTCGCGCTTCGGTCTGGCCATTTCCCACTATTCCAACGCCAGCCTTAGCGATACCAACCCGGGCACGGAATCGGCGATGCTTTACTACTCAATCCCTTTCAGCAACATTTTCGACTGACAGACCCTGTTACAGCCGGGTCCGGGTGGTGTATATATTTGCCCGGATGCGCCCGTAGCTCAGTAGGATAGAGCACCAGATTCCTAATCTGGGGGTCACAGGTTCGAATCCTGTCGGGCGCACCAAACTCATCGTGTCCGACCCGGAGACTAGCGGGTCTTCCAGGCGCGCATCTTGGCATAGTTCTCAGCACTTAAATCCTCGAACAGGGCGCGGCGATCATCCTCGCCGACACCGGCGGCCTCAAGGATAGTGGCGCCCAGGCGCAGGCTCGATTCAACGGTATCCAGAATGGAACGGGCAACGCCCAGGGATTCAAAGCGGTCCGCGACATCCCAGTCATGGGCCCGTGCGTGAACGGGCACATCCGGATACAGACGACTCATCGTGCGGATCAGCCGCTCTGCCACGCCCGGATTATCCAGCGTCACCACCATGAGCCGGGCATGCATGGCGCCGACCGTGCGCAGGACATCAGGCCGACTGGCATCTCCAAAAAACACCTGATAACCATCGCTTCGTCCTTTCGTCACGCCATCTGCATCCATGTCGATGGCGATACAGGGAATATTGGCCGCCTTCAGCAGGCTTGCCACTGTTTTACCAACCCTGCCAAAGCCGGCAATCAGCACCGGGCGGACCTCCTCCAACTCATCATTTACAATCATGTCGATTTGCGCAGTTCCGCTGCGGTCTGCTGTCGCGTTACCAAGACGCGCCATGAACGGTGTCGCCGCCATCGAGAGTACTATCATCGACAGCAGGGGATCTATCATGTCATCGGGGAGCAGGCCTTGATCACCGGCCAGGGAAAAAAGCACAAAACCAAACTCGCCTGCTTGCGACAGCAAGAACCCGGAACGCAGAGCGTCCGCGAACGACAACTTGGACAACCGCGCCAGACCTACGATCAGCGCGGCTTTCACCACCAGCATTGTCACCGTGCCGCCGAGAATGATTTTCCAGTTTGCAGCCAATGTCGTCGGATCCAGGGTCATGCCGACGCTCATAAAGAAAAGGCCGAGGAGCAAGCCGCGGAAGGGCAACATATCAGCCTCGATCTGATGGCGGTATTCTGATTCCGCCAGCAACACACCCGCAATAAAGGCGCCCAGGGCCATGGACAGCCCGATTTGTTCCATCGCCCAGGCAAAGCCGAGCACCAATAGCAAGGCGGCGGCAACGAAGGCGTCCGCGTTTCGGCTGCGCGCGATGGCACGCAGCATAGGGTTGACCGCATAGCGCCCGACGACCAGCACGGCAACGAAGATAGCCCCCGATTCCAGCACTGCAAGGCCCATGGATTCGCTCAGGTTCATGCTGCCAACAGCCAGTATTGGCACGAGCACCATCAACGGCACGACGGCCAGATCCTGGAACAACAGCATGGCGAAGCTGGACCGCCCCCAGCGAGTTGTCAGTTGGTTTTCATCGGCGAGAATTTGAAGGCCGAAGGCCGTCGACGACAGGGCAAGACCAAATCCGACGACAAATGATTGGGCAAAGGTGACGTCAACTGTGAAGTGAACGATGCCCGCCAGCACCAAGCCCGTTATCATCACCTGCGCGCCGCCGAACCCGAACACCAGACGACGCATCACCCAAAGGCGTTTTGGCTTTATTTCAATGCCTATCAGGAACAGTAAAAAAACAACGCCAAATTCGCCGATATGGCGCATATTTTCCGGATCATCGACCAACGAAAATCCAGCAGGGCCGATCACGATGCCGGCCGCCAAGTAGCCCAAGACCGAGCCAAGGCCCAACCGGTTGAACAAGAGAACGGCTGCCACAGCGGCCGCCAACAACGATAGAATTTCAACCATGGCCGTCCATTACCACTTGCCGCTCATACAGCGTTCTCATCTGCTTAACAGAGTTCACATCCATACCCAAGCCAAGTCTCTATGGATTGGCAATACGTACATCATGTGGGGGAGACAAAGACCCTCGCAGCCAACTGAATAAACAATCCCTCTTCTCGCTATGAAGATAAGCTCAAGACCTCTCTCCTCAATGAACGGTTCCGGGCAATAAGCAGATTAATGAAGGGTGCCTTCAGAATCTTCCAATGGCACACTGGTGGCACAATCGGTGGTGACAAACGGTGATAGTCGGGGAAAGACAGGGATCAAATCACCGGGCCAAAACGTTAAATTTCTTTATCTTCTTCTATCGCCACGCACCCCCTGTTATCCTCTGCTCATTATTCCTAATCTGGGGGTCACAGGTTCGAATCCTGTCGGGCGCACCAAACTTTTATCAATTGCTGTCAGGCAACGCAGCGCCCTTTCTGTTCCCGCGCAGATATTTTTGTATATCTTTTGCCTGAACTGCGTTCGGCTTAAAGGTGGTCATGTCTATTTTATAAAGATCACTGACGTGCAGAACTAGGTTCTAATTGTTTAGATTCCTGCATCCTGTTAATTGAAAAATTATCTGCATGGTTATCCAGATTCAGCCGCTGTCGGGCGGCATTCAGTATTCTGGCAAGAAGCTGGTCGTAGGAAATCCCGGCAAATTTGGCCATTAGATTGACCTTCCCGTCCCAGCACCAGCCCGGATTCGGATTGACCTCTAGCAACTTGATGTCGCCATTGCTGTCGGCGCGAAAATCGAAACGGGCATAATCACGGCATTCCATAACCTCGAACATGCGAGATGAATACTGAATGAGCATATGCTGAACTTCGGCGTCGGCACCGGTTTCCAGATAATTAATTTTGTTCCAATAGGGCGATTCCGGATGCCACTTGGATTCGTATCCCAGAATGCAAGGAAGCCCCACGTCAAGTTCGCTGAAATCGACCTCCAAAATCGGCAGGGCATCCAGCCCTGTTTCGATATTGCCGATAAGTGTAACACTGTATTCTGCGCCGTTCAGGAATTCCTGCACCAGAATGGCCCGGTTGGGCAGAATTTCACGCAAATACCCAAGATATGAAACCAGCTCATTGGCATTGTGGACCACGGCCTTCTGGGTAATGCCGATACTGCTATCGCCCAGCGCCGGCTTTAAAAGCGCCGGAAAAATAGACGGCAGTGTCGCCAGGTGATCGCCCGAACGGATGATCGTCTCCAGGGGAACGGGAATATCATGGGCCAGCGCCAAGGCCCGCACCATGGCCTTGTCGTAACATGTGCCCAGGCAAACAGGCCCGGCTCCCGAATAGGGAATGTTCATCAGCTCCAGATAGGCGGGAACGTGCAGTTCCCTCATCGCTTCATTGCCGAAGCCTTCATCACACAGGTTGAAGACGAAATCCGCCTTGGCCGATTTAAGTTCCTCCAAAAGAGTCGGGTGGTTGTCGTGATAGGTAAAATGATATCCCGGCATTTTCCCGAGGGATTCCTTTAGACGATTGACCGTATCAATATCTTCCTCGTTAAACTGGCCGTTATTCTTCACTTCATCGGGAAGACGCGGGTCCCCCAGGGCAACGGCAACGGACAAAAATTTCTCCATAGGGGCAGAAATGGTTTTTTTGACGGGCGCTTCCGCTGTCAGAAATAGCCGATGCGCCATCATGCCGAGGTCTTGCTGGCGGGTGGATTCACCTTTCAGGGCTTTGTGAAGGCCGACATTCAAGAAGCCAACTTCATCCAGAAGACTCATGATGCTTTCGCAGGAATACAGGCGTTCAGCGTAGAACTGATCGGCAATGACGCCGCGCTCGGCATGGGTGACCACTTCACGGCTGATCAATCTTTTGCCATCGGCCGACAAGGTACGTTCCCGACAGACAAATTGATTCTGGTCTATCCATTCCCAAGACCTGGGTTCAAAATTATTCCGCATCCATTCTCCATCGGAAATATCAATGGCGAAGGTGCCCTTATCGCATAGTGCCTTTTGCACGGATTGCAAAACTTGCCTGTCGTCATCCTCACTCTCAAAATACCCAAACGAATTGCCCATCATGCAGATAGCATCAAGGGATCCTGTCGGCACCCGTACAAAGCGGGCATCGCCTTCGCGAAAGGAAACGGAAAGGCCCAGTTTGCGGGCCCGTTTTCTGGCTGTGCGGATCAGGTAGCGAGACCGATCAATGCCCGATACAGAGGAAAATCCCCGTTGCGCAAGTTCGATAACGTGACGACCCTGTCCGCAGCAAAGATCGAGTATTCGATCCCCCAGCCGGATTCCGGTGGTGGAAATCAGAAGGTCGACCTCATTTCGAGTCGCTTCCAAGTTTTCTACCACATCGCCATCTGTTTTAAGATAAAGGGATGTGAAAAGGTCACGCCACCATTCCCCCGGCAAATGCCCTTCCAGGTCGGCAAGCGGGCCAAGAGTTAGGGGTAGATTTCTTTTGCCGGGAAAAGAAGAGCTGCCTGATGATTTCATAGCTTAACCCCATATGAATTTATGTGTTGCAGGTCTAGAGACGGTGACTGGATGAAGGGGGGTCTATGCCCGGTCCAGCCACCGCTTGCGACGAGATGTTATTGACCGATTTCCAGCATGCCATTTTCGATTATCACTGTGTCATCGGCCGTTGCGACCACTTCACCCTGGTCGCCAAGGATCAAGGTGCAGCCTTCCGTGCAGACATCATCCAGAATTTCTTCGGGGGCCACTTCAATGACATCTTCACCGGCGGGCGTGACGATGGTCACCGTATAGGCCCGGTCATCGGCATTGATAATCTGGGTGGCCTGGGCGCTGGTGTATGCGAAAATGGCGAGAAGAGCTGTAAATAGCGACACGTAACGCATGGGGGTTCTCCTAAAAAAGATAGATTGGCTCAATTGTCGAGCGGCGTTGAAGCAGAGAATGCGGCCAAACTATCTATCTAAAAAGCGAAATTTATTGATATTTAATATCGAATTTATCAATATAATAATTCATAGAAACCCTTGTCTTCAGCCATTACAGGCATACTGTGGATATAGAACTCGCACGCACCTTTTTATCGGTTCTCGAGGCAGGCACCTTCAATCATGCCGCCGCACGCCTGAACGTGACCCAGTCCACGGTCAGCACCCGAATAAAAAACCTTGAGGAACAACTTGGCCGCATCCTGTTCACCCGCAGCCGCGCCGGGACCTTCCCGACGGGAGCGGGGCGGCAGTTCCATCCGTATGCCGTTAATCTGGTTAGAGTCTGGCAACAGGCGCAGCAGGAAATCGCCCTGCCTGCAGACATGGAAACCATTCTTGCCATTGGCGGACAATTGACACTGTGGGAGCGCCTGTTGCTGAGATGGATACCATGGGCCCGTGATACGCTTCCGGATATGGCCGTCCGCGCCGAGGTCGGCTCTTCCGATGGCCTGATGCAACAACTGCGTCAAGGCATGCTGGACATTGGCGTCATGTACACGCCGCAAAGCCGACCCGGGCTGACGATTGAAAAATTATTGGTCGAGCGCCTGGTTCTTGTTTCGAGCTCCCCGGCAACCAAAGCCGCAGGAGAACCCGGGTATATCTATGTAGACTGGGGTCCGGAGTTCCGCACCGATCACAGCAATGCCTTTCCCGACATGGAACTGGCCGTCCTTGTCATCGGATACGGCCCTCTGGCGCTCCGTTACATTCTGGAACACGGCGGCGCTGGATATTTTCCCCAACACATCGTCCAGACCCATATCCAATCCCAGAGACTTCACCGGGTTCGACGGGCGCCGACATTTTCAAGGCCAGCCTATCTGGTCTATTCGACGGACGATTACGGACAAGAATGGTTCAAAACCGCCCTGCAAGGGCTGCGCTATGTTGCCACGCTGAAATCCGATGTGTGAGCAAATCCCGTTAAAATTGGATACCTGAAAAAGTGGGCATCACGGCAATGGCCTGCGGCCCTAAATTCCTTTGCCTTCTTCTATCCTCTGCTCATTATTCCTAGTCTGGAAGGATCAAAGGCTCGAATCTCGCCGGGCCCATCAATCTTTTGCCAGCCGATGTTGACGGATCAGTAAACACTTGCCGCCGCAGCCGGTATTGCCAAAACCGCAGAAGCGGCAACCATTAAGTCGCATATTTGGGAACGAACCTGCCTCAGGTATTCGCTTGTTTCGCTCAACGATAGGTTTGCTTTCATATCGACACAGACTAAAGATTATTAGCCATTGCTCAAAACTTTCCGTGGGGCTCTAGCGGCGCAATCGGAGGGAAAATGAGGAGGGTAATTAATCCCAACTACCACACAAATTTCATTTATCTTCTTATAACGCTACGTATCGCCTAGTATCATTTCTTCAATATTCCTAATTTGGGAGTCAGGGGCTCTAATCCTCGCGGACGTACCAGCTTTCCATGCCATTCGGATAGAGAACTTTTACCTCATCATGCCAATAGACAGACTCATAACGGGCTTCAAGTCCTTCCGGGAGACGTATTACGAGGAACAACCCGATTTCTACCGGCAGTTGGTAGAAAAAGGCCAGAGACCCGACGTCATGATCATTGCCTGCTCTGACAGCCGGGTGAACCCTTCCATTATTGCCAGGGCTGACCCGGGTGAACTGTTCATCGTCCGCAACGTGGCCAATCTGGTGCCCCCCTATGAGCCTGACAGCGGCTATCACGGGACCAGTGCAGCAATTGAATTTGCGGTGCGTGACCTCAACGTTGAGCACATTATTGTGCTGGGCCATTCCCATTGCGGCGGCATCCGCTTCCTCTGCGAGGGCCATGAAAACGCAGAAAACAGGGAATTTCTTGACGGCTGGATGTCTATTGTCGGAAAGGCACAGGAGGGTAGCCTGAAGGGAGAGGCAAGGCTTCGCTACGTTGAAAGGGAAGCCGTTAAAATATCCCTGGGCAATCTTCTCTCCTTCCCCTGGGTAAAAGAACGGGTTGAAGACGGCCGGTTAAAGCTACATGGCTGGTTGTTCGACCTGGAGGTCGGGGACCTTCTGGCTCACGAAGCCGGGGGCGACTGGAAGACGGCAACGTTAGAAAATTCATGACACAGAATTCTGCGACCCCGGACAAAGACGCCCCGTTACGCGACGACATTCGCCTGCTCGGCCGCTTGCTCGGCGATACGGTACGCAAGCAGAACGGCGAGGCCGCCTTTGAAATTGTCGAAATGATCCGGCAGATTTCCCTGCGTTATCACCGCAATGATGATGCGCCAGCCAGGCAGGAACTGGAAAATATATTAAATAGCCTTGATCCCGTACAGGCCGTCGATGTGATCCGTGCCTTCAGTCTGTTTTCCCATCTGGCCAACATTGCCGAAGACCTGCACCATATTCGCAGAACCCGCAGCCATGACATGGCAGGAGACCTGCCCCGGCGAGGCGCCATGGCCAACGAGTTGATCCGGGCTACGCAAGCCGGGGTCAGCGCTGAAAAATTACGCGCCTTCTTCGCCGATGCCCACGTAGTCCCCGTGTTGACCGCGCACCCGACCGAGGTTCGCCGCAAAAGTAGCATGCACCATGAATTGACCATCGCCGACCTTCTGGCCCGGCGTGGAAAAACTGACTTGACGCCGGGCGAGCTCGCCAAAATCGACGGACAGATACGCCGAACGGTGCTGGCCCTGTGGCAGACCGGCATGTTGCGGACCAGCCGCCTGAACGTTCTTGATGAAGTCGCCAATGGCCTTAGTTACTACGATTATACTTTCCTTGATCAACTGCCAAAAATTTATCGCGCCATCGAGGACCAGCTTACTGACCCCCCCGGCGACTTGCCGGCAGAGTCGATTGCGCCTTTCTTGCAGATCGGCTCGTGGATTGGCGGCGACCGGGACGGCAACCCCTTTGTCACCGCCGAAGTGCTCCGTGAGACGGTTCGCCGTCACGGCACCAAGGTGTTTGCCTTTTATTTCGATGAGCTGCACCGTTTAGGCGGCGAATTGTCGTTGTCGAGTTTTCTGGTAACGGTTCCCACCGCACTTGCCAAACTGGCCGAACAATCGCCGGACAGATCTCCGCACCGTGCCAATGAGCCTTATCGGCGGGCCATATCGGGACTTTATGCGCGGCTGGCGGCGACGGCCAAAATATCTGGCCTTGGCAAACCGCCGCGCCATCCGGTTGGCGAAGCCCCGCCCTATGGTGGACCGGACGAACTGGCGCGTGATCTGGATATCCTCCATGACGCGCTGGTGGAAACCGGACTGGCCGATCTGGCCGATGGCCGGTTACGGGACTTGCGCCGGGCCGTTAGCTGTTTCGGCTGGCACCTGACCAGCCTCGACCTTCGGCAAAATTCCGACGTCCATGAACGGGTCATTACGGAACTGTTTGAAGTCGTTGACGCCGGCACAGCATATGCGGAGCTGCCGGAAGATCAACGCATCAATCTGCTGGTCGCAGAGCTGGGCTCGGGCCGGTCCCTGCTGCGAAGTGAATGGACCTACACGGATGAAACCACATCAGAATTGGAAATTTTCCAGGCGGCGGCAGTCGCCCGGACAACCCTCGGGGCGCGGGCGATCACCACCTCGATTATTTCCAACACCCGTTCGGTTTCCGACATGCTGGAGCTGGCCGTGTTGCTGAAACAGGTTAATCTGGTGACTCCCGGTGGCGGCAGCGCGCTTCATATTGTTCCCTTGTTCGAAACCATCGCCGATTTGCGTAATTGCGTCGACATCATGGATCGGGTGCTGTCGATCCCGGAATATAGGGCGTTGGTTGAGAGTCTTGGCGGCGTCCAGGAAGTCATGCTCGGTTACTCGGACAGCAACAAGGACGGCGGTTTCGTCACCTCGGGTTGGGAACTTTACAAGGCGCAGACAGGCTTGATCGACCTGTTTGCCCGACACGGCGTTAAGTTGCGCCTGTTCCATGGCCGGGGCGGGACCGTCGGGCGGGGCGGCGGCCCCAGCTACGATGCCATCCTGGCCCAACCGGCCGGGGCTGTGCAGGGCCAGTTGCGCATGACCGAACAGGGTGAAATTATTTCCAGCAAATATTCCAATGCCGATTTAGGCAGGCGTAACCTGGAAATTCTTGCTGCCGCGACTCTGGAAGCGACCCTTTTGCAAGAAGACCTTCCGATTCCACCAGCCGACTATCTGGCGGTCATGGAAGAGCTTTCGGCCAATGCATTTGCCGCCTATCGTGGCCTGGTCTATGAAACTGAGGGATTCGATGAATATTTCTGGTCATCGACGGTGATCAATGAAATCGCCACCCTGCACATTGGATCCAGGCCACCGACCCGCCGGCAAACCCATAAAATTGAGGATTTGCGGGCGATTCCCTGGGTTTTTAGTTGGGCCCAATGCCGATTGATGCTGCCGGGCTGGTACGGTTTTGGTACGGCGGTGGAAAAATGGCTTGAGACCCACCCCGATACCGGCATGGCGTTGCTTCAGGAACTCTATCGCGAGTGGCCATTTTTCCGGTCCCAATTATCCAACATGGATATGGTGCTATCGAAAAGCAGCATCGCCATTGCCAGGCGCTATTCGGAACTGGTCCCTGACAAGGACCTGCGTGTTCGTATCTTCGAACGCATTCACGCCGAATGGCACCGTTCGATCGACATGTTGCTAAAGATTTCCGGTCATGAAAAATTATTGCAAGCCAACCCGCTTCTGGACCGGTCGATCCAAAATCGGTTTCCTTATCTTGATCCCTTAAATCATTTGCAGGTCGAGATGATGAAGAAGTATCGCCGGGAATCGGAAAACCGCAAAGTCCTGCGCGGCATCCAGTTAACCATCAACGGCATTTCGGCCGGTTTGCGCAATAGCGGTTAGCGCCGTTGTCATGATATAGTATTCTCGACGCTTGCCGACTTACCAGAGCGATGAATAAGTAGAATATAAGGGCTACATTTGATGAAATACGTGCTTCCGGCTTTTTTAGCTTTCTTTATCATCGGCGCGACTGACATGGCAGGGGCCGAAGAAGTTACCCTTGAACACCAAGGGCTGACCCTCAATGGCAATCTGGAAATTGCCGACGGCAAGGCGCTGAAGGATGGTGTTGCGCTGATCGTTCATGGCACGCTGGCCCATAACAAAATGGAAATTATCGTCGCCCTTCAAGACCAGTTAAGGGAGCGCGGCCTCAATACACTGGCCATAAATTTAAGCCTCGGCCTCGATAATCGTCACGGTATGTACGACTGCGCCGTCACCCATCGCCATAAAAATTCCGATTCGGTTATTGAAATGGCGGCCTGGATCGACTGGCTGAAAAATAAGGGTTCGGGCCCCATCGTCCTGGTCGGCCATTCACGGGGCGGCAACCAGGTCAGCTGGTTCATGGCCAACAAGCGCGAGGCGGCGGTCAAAAGTGCCGTCCTGATCGCGCCCGCAGTCTGGAACATGGAAAGCGCAACGGCGGCATACAAGAAAAATTACAAGGCCTCGCTGATGCTGCTTCTTGGCAAAACGACCCGCATGGTCATGGCCAATAAGGGCGATACCATTCTCGATGATATCGACTTCCTGTATTGCCCCAAGACATCGGTTAGCGCCGCCACGTTTTATGATTATTACTACGAAGATCCATTCCGCAATACGCCGACGGCGCTAATACGGGTCAAGAAAAAACCCGTGCTGGTCATCGCCGCATCGGAAGATACGATCAATCCGGGCCTGCCTGAAGGCATGAAGGGGGTGGTCGGCGGAAACATCAGCCTTGCGGTTATCGATGGGGCCGGGCATTTCTTCCGCGACCTTTACGGCGAAGATGTCGCCGACCTGATCGCCGATTTTATAGCCACGAACTGATTCCAGGCGGGTGGTCAGCCGAATTTGGTTATCAGGATGGCGACCAGGGCCAGTAGGCCCAGGCTGATGCCGCCGATGCTAAGCATCAGAATCAGCATGTTGCGGGTAAAATTTTCCTTCTTTTTCTTCTTTTTTGTGCCGGTTTTGGCCTTAGGCTTGGCTTTGCTTTCCTCTGCTTTTTTGGGCTTGTCGTCAGGCCCGCCCTTCTTTTCCTTATAAATGATTTTTGACATCGTCTGATCGGTTGCGTCATCGTAGCTTTCTTCGATAACGCGCACGGCTATGTGATGGGGGCTGGCGACAAGCATCCGGCTCTGATGAATCGCCATGTTTTTGTCATCATGGACAGAATCAAGCATCCAGTTGCCGTTCTTGAATGAATAAATTTCGAAGGAAACGTTTCTTGCCATATTAAAGCGCTCGCCCTCTTATATGCACCGTGATGGCCATATTCATTTTATTCCTTCAGCTTGCAGTTTGCGGCGCCCAGCAGGTAGCGGTCATCGCCATCATTGTCACGAACCGGCATAATAATGCTGCGGTAGAGAATGATATCGCCGTTGTCGTGGGTAAATTCCCCTCCCAAGGTGATTGGTATCTGTTTTATCTGAACCTTGGAATAATAGCGGATCGCCTGTCCAAGAAGGGTGGTATCGCTAGCCGCCGAAACCGGCTGGCCAACCAAAGCAGTGGTGCCTTCATCAGCAAATGCCTGGCCGATCCGTTCAAACACCGGCTCGGCCTCGTCGCTGGTGACCTCAAGCACATACAGGCACATCTCTATATCGTCCAGATCGGCGGCGAGGACGTTATCAAGAGTCGGTGTTTCGTCGATTTCCTGTGCTTTGCGCCAGTGCATCAACAACCGGTGCACCATGCGTCGCTCCATGCCTTGCGGCTGATCCTGCATTGTCTCGAACCCCTCACTGTTTGTCGCGTGGCCTTTGCCCCTATAAATCAGGCTGTTACGCCCTGACTTTATGTCATTCAATATGTTGATAATACCAAAAACTTAATAGGGGTTAAAGACACCCATGACACAACGGAAAACCGCCGCAGAGGCGTCCCCTGCGGCGGTTTGATCCGTTCTGTATTGTTAATTCGTCGTTAAATAACCTTGCGCAGCTCGATGATAAACTTATCCATCTCAGTGCCCAGCATTTCACCCTGCTTGGACAATTCGCCGGCGGCCGTCAGCACCTCACCAGCAGCCTGCCCGGTTTCACCGGCGGCCTGGGTAACCAGGGTGATGTTCTGGGTCACTTCCGACGTGCCCGCAGAGGCCTGTTCGACGTTACGGGCAATTTCCTGAGTCGCCGCGCCCTGCTCTTCAACGGCGGCGGCGATCGTCGCTGCGATTTCGTTGATTTCGGAAATGGTCGACGTAATCCCCCCGATGGCGCTGACCGCGTCTTGTGTGGCACTCTGAATACCAGCGATCTGGCTGGAAATTTCCTCGGTCGCCTTGGCCGTCTGATTGGCCAGATTCTTGACCTCGGAAGCGACCACGGCGAACCCCTTGCCAGCATCACCGGCGCGGGCCGCTTCGATGGTCGCGTTCAGAGCCAGCAGGTTGGTCTGTTCGGCAATGTCGGAGATCAGCGAGACAACCTCGCCGACCTTCTGCGCCGCTTCGGCCAAGCCCTGAACCTGCACATTACTGCGCTCAGCCTCACTGGCCGCGTTCGAGGCGATCTCGTTCGACTGGGTGACCTGACGGCTGATCTCGCTGATCGAAGATGAAAGTTCTTCGGCCGCTGATGCCACCGTCTGCACGTTGGTCGAGGCTTCTTCGGCCGCTGCGGCCACTGTCGTCGCCTGCTCGGACGTCGACGCCGCCGTGCTTTCCATGGTCTGGGCCGTGGCTTGCAATTCGGTCGCGGACGCCGACACGGATTCGACGACGGCCTTCATGTTTTTCTCGAAATCGTCGGCGACCTTGGTGAAGTCGCCGACCCTGTCGGCCATCGCCTGGGTGGCGTTGTTGATGGTGCGGCTGGCGCTGAGGAAACTGCCGGTCATGCCCTTTTCAAGGATGCGCCGGTAATATTTGTTATCGCGCACGTATTCCAGGCAAGCCTGTGATTCACGGACATAGGCGTCGGTACGGTCAATCATCAGGTTGATGGTGCGAAGCAGTTCCCCGGCTTCGCCTTTTTCATTGATGTTGAGGATACGGGCCTCGAAGTCGCCATCACAGATCGACTTACAGACGGTCAGGGCTTTTGTAATGGCAGTGTTGTTACTATTTCCGAACATTTGAGAGTATCTCCTGTAAATCAGCCAGCGGTGCTATCAGACCAGCCCGGCGATGAATTCATCGTATTCCATGCCGCTTTCGGCCAGCAGATCGGTGACCATTTTCATGCTCGCTTCCATGCCGTCGCGGGCGTTGGCGTGGCGGTCTTCTTCGGCCTTGAGCTTCTGATAAAGCGGGATGATGGTGCCGTTGAGGACTTCCCTATTCGGCGTGCGGCGATTGGAATGGTAGCCGGTAATATTGCCCATGGCATCCTTGCTCGGCGTCACGTGGGCCAACACCCAGTAATGATCGCCATTGGCGGACCGGTTAACCACGTAGGCGAAAATCTCGCGGCCGTCCTGGATGGTGTCCCACAGCAGTTTGAAAATGCAGCGCGGCATGTTCGGATTGCGGATCTTGGAATGGGGCGCGCCCAGACATTCGGCCTCGGTATAGCTTGCCAGTGTCAGGAACACATCGTTGACATACGTCAAGTGTCCCTTGGAGTTATGCCCGAATCTGGTGTTTGAACATTTGAAAAGAAGCGGCGTATCAGGTTGATTTGTTGTTGCAAGACATCAAAACCAACCAAAGGAGATACGCCACTATGACGAAGTATAACGTTTTAGAATTTGCGGGTCGAGAAGCAATTTCCGATCCCCTGACGGATTTGTTGAGATCAGGTGCGCAGCAACTGATCAATCAAGCGGTGGAGGCAGAACTTCAGGAACTACTGAGCCAGCATTCAGGCCGACGCACCGAGAATGGCCACGCCGTTGTGGTTCGCAATGGTCATTTGCCGGAACGCGAACTGCAGACAGGATTGGGACCGGTGACGGTCAAGATTCCAAAGGTTCGCTCAAAGACCGGGGAACCCGTGACGTTCCGATCAGCCCTTGTTCCGCCCTATGTCCGCAAGACGAGGTCTCTGGAGGCGGCATTGCCATGGCTGTATCTGAAAGGCATATCAAGTGGCGAGATGGACGAAGCCTTGAAGGTACTGATTGGCCCTGAAGCAAAAGGTTTGTCGGCCAGTACGGTATCGCGCCTGAAGCAGATATGGGGGCAAGAGTATCGGAATTGGTGTGACGGTCCTCTGGATAAAGACCGTTGGGTCTACGTGTGGGCGGACGGTGTCTATAGCGGGCTGAGGGGCGAGCAGATGAAGCTGTGCGCCTTGGTGGTCATTGGCGTTAATGAGCGTGGGGAAAAGCATTTTTTGGCCATTGAAGACGGTGTGCGGGAATCGACGCAAAGCTGGCGCGAGGTATTGCTAAAATTGAAGTCACGCGGGATGAACAGGCCGGAACTGGCTATTGGTGATGGAGCCATGGGGTTCTGGGCGGCGTTGGAGGAAGTCTATCCTGAGACCCGCCAGCAGCGCTGCTGGATGCACAAGACGATGAACGTCCTCAACTGCTTGCCTAAATCGGCCCAGGCGAAGGCCAAGGGTTCACTGCACGACATCTGGCAGGCCGAGACAAAAGTGGATGCTGAGAAAGCCTTCGACCTGTTTATCGATATGTATGAACCAAAATACCCGAAGGCTGCCATCTGCCTGCAAAAAGACCGTGAAGAGATGATGGCTTTCTATGACTTCCCGGCGCAGCACTGGCAGAGCATTCGGACCAGCAACCCCATAGAATCTACTTTCGGGACCATCCGTCACCGCACCAGGAGATCAAAAGGGTGCCTCTCGCGTGACGGCATGCTGCACATGATGTTCAAACTCGGACAGTGTGCGGAAAAGAAATGGAGACGATTACGCGGCTTCGATTATTTGACCAAGGTGATAACTGGAGTAAAGTTCAAAGACGGTGTTGAGGTAACAGAACTCGATCTGGTTGCCGCTTGATTCAGGAGTCAAAACACCACTTTTGGCAATAACTCTGTTTTAATAGCAACAGGATTATTGCAGCTACTATTCCGGCAATTATGGAATTTGTTTCAGCACTGAAGAAACCGGCCACAATTGTAATAATGTGGTCTATGTAGGCTTGTATCTGCTCCATTGGTCCACCCCTTCATATTTATTAGTTGTAATGGGTTTCCCATAAGTTGGTAAAGGTCCTATGTTTTGCCAATTATTGGCATTAAAATTGGGACCTATATACAAGATTGACCCAATCAATTAGGAAAAAAGGAAAAAGGGGACATTGTACTTTTCCAATAATGGGAAAAAGGGGACATTGTACTTTTCGAATAAATTAGAGTGTCCCCGTTTCCCGTGTCCCCGTTTCCCGCTATTTAAGACGCTGTCGATACCTTCGATGGAGAGTTTGGATTCTCCCTATTGATCTCGATCAGTGTAATTACCTGATCGACGTATGAGCTATAGCTGAATCTTGGTGATGGAGAATGAAGGCGGCGTATCCTGGCGTTGATTGAGACGCCAATTTTCCGAAGAAAGGGATACGCCATGAAAGACGATACAGTTGTTGCATTACGCCAGCCAGGATCATTTTCGGACGATCCACTGACGGACATTCTACGGGCCGGGGCCCGTCAATTGCTGGCCCAGGCGGTTGAAGTGGAAGTCGAGGACCATATTGCGGCGCATGCGGATTTGACCGACGCCGAGGGCCGGCGCCGGGTTGTCCGTCACGGTTATTTGCCGGAGCGCGAGATCCAGACCGGGATTGGCGCGGTCGGGTTGAAGGCGCCACGGGTGCGGGACCGCGATCCGGCGGCGCCGGGTGGGCGCATCGGTTTCAGCTCATCTATTCTTCCGCGCTATCTCAGGCGCACCAAATCGATCGAGGAGTTGTTGCCTTGGCTTTACCTGAAAGGGATCTCCTCTGGCGACTTCGGTGAAGCCCTTGCCGCCTTGCTGGGGCCGGATGCTCCGGGCTTGACGTCCAGCACCATTAGCCGGCTGAAGGCGCTCTGGTGGGAGCAATACATTGCCTGGCAAAAGCGCGATCTGTCGGCCAAACGCTATGTCTACTTCTGGGCCGACGGAGTTTATTTCTCGCCCCGTATGGAGCATGACAAACAGTGCATCCTGGTGATCATCGGGGCAGATGAGTGGGGCCACAAGGACATCGTCGGCATCGTAGACGGCTACCGCGAGAGTGCGGAAAGCTGGAAGGAGTTGCTGCTCGAGTTCAAGTACCGAGGCTTGCAGCAAGGTCCTGAGCTGGCCGTCGGCGATGGCGCCCTGGGCTTTTGGAAGGCGCTGCGCGAAGTTTATGGCGAGACAAGGGAACAACGCTGCTGGGTTCACAAGACCGCCAACGTGCTCAACCAGATGCCGAAGAGTCTGCAGGCCAAGGCCAAGGGCCATCTTCAGGATATCTGGATGGCCGAGACCAAGGTGGGGGCCGAGGGCGCTTTCGATTTCTTCGTCGAAGCTTACGGCGTGAAGTACGATAAGGCCGTCGAACGCTTGGTCAAGGATCGCGAACGATTGCTGACATTTTATGATTTCCCGGCCGAGCACTGGAAACACATCCGCACCACCAACCCCATCGAGAGCACATTCGCCACGGTGCGCCAGCGAACCGTGAAGACAAAAAACTGTCTGTCGCGAAAAACCGCACTGGCCATGGTCTTTAAGCTGATCTTGTCGGCCAAGGCCAAATGGCGGAAACTGGATGGATCAAGCCATCTCGCCGACGTCATCGAAGGAGTGCCGTTCAAGGACGGGATCAAGCAAATCAAACACGCCGCCTGAAATCACCGTCACCAACTTTCGGGCATAGTTCTCATCGCGGTCGCATATAGCTCTATCGCCGCTTTCGTGTAGCTGCGGGCATAATCGCGGAGGTCCGTGATCAATTCGGCGGTGGAACCCTGAAGTTCAGCAACGCGGTTTTGAACCTTATCATTTCTTAGCAATTGGGACCTATTCGTTTCCGCAGCATTCCCCGTCGCTTTATACTCAGCCGCCGTATAGGACTTGCCGATACTCATGCCGGTCGCGAGGTTTTGTGCGAAAATTTCGTGGCTCGGGTTGGTTATAACTTCCATCGGTTCTTTCCCTTGAATAGACCACCACCCTCAAAAATGCGCGTTGAAATCCTATGGGGCCTATGGCTTCCTGATCGCGCTTCCAAGTCTTTGATACGTCGTTTGATGGTCATGCTACACGTAGATCGTTGTTTTGGGGCCTCTGAGTCGTTTCTCTGGTTTCCGGTTGGTCCAGGTCATCTTTTGCGGAGATCGCGCTGTCGCGGGCGCTGAGGCCCAGCATTGCGAGAAATTCTATGAAGATTTCAGGTAAAGTCTCACATATGTCCAAAGCGTCGTCTTTTGGAATTCCGCGCTTCATCATCGCGCTGAAAAGCCGATATTTGGTGGTGCCAATGGGCTCACGATTGGACGCGATTTCACACGCCGGAGCGCGTCATCTGTGAAATAGATCCGACCCATCAATTCGGCGTTGGGATACACCCCGTTGGGACGTGGTTGGCGGCGCGGACGTACTGAGAGGCCAACCACGGCACTTGGCGTTCCAAGCCGATCGAGATTGGCTTGAGAGCCTTGGGCAGACTGAGCGTGAGGCCGTAGATTCGAGTCCAGCGCTGGGTATGCTCGGTCAAGGGCCGCTCGCGGCGCTCCCATGTCGCAAGCCCGCCCACGAGGTCCTGTGCGCCCTCAAGGGCGACGGCAAGGCCAAGCGCGTTCATCATGGCGTGGCCCGCGCCTTGGGCGAGATAGGGTGGCATCGCGTGTGCCGCATCGCCCAGCACCGCGACCCGGCCCGCCGACCAGCGCTTGAGCCGGACAGTCTGGAACTGCGCCCATCGGGCTTGGTCCCAGTCCGACTGCGCGGCGACTCTTTCGAGCAGGGACCGGAGCGCCGGAAATGAACCTGCCCAGAGATCGACGTCGATGGGGGTAGCACACGCGGCCGTGTCGTCGACCATCGCGCCCAACAGCACATAGAACTCATTCTGGTTGACCGGGCAATAGAGCACGCGGCGCTTGTCCGCCCAGGCCTCGATCATGACCGAGCCGACACGCTCTGAGGCAGCGATCTCATCCGGGGTGCGTGGGATGGTCACCCGTATCGCCCCGTCGCGCTGCCAAATGTGCCGACGCGCGAGGCCTAGTTTGTCGCGGATCGGCGAAGCGATTCCGTCTGCGACCACCACGAGATCTGCACGCGACTGTTCTCCCGCCACCGTCGAGACTGTCCCATCTGTCTCCACCTTTTCGACCGTCGAGCCGAGCCGGATTTCCACGCCTGCGGCCTGCGCGCGTTCGGCGAGCAGCCGGACGATATGCCGTCGGTCGATCCGGTAGGGGCTGCGCTGGCTCGGCTGGCTCATCAGGACGTTTCCGAAGCCGTCCATGGAATCGCGGCGGTCGATGTGCGCACCTCCGGCCAGCACCGCATCCTCTATCCCCAGCGCCGCGAAGATTAACGCCATATTACGTTGAATTGCGATCCCGTAGCCTTCGGCGTCGATCTCGCTGCGACGCTCGTGCAGGGTGACCGACCACCCGCGGTCGGCAAGGGACGCGGCAGCCACCAGCCCACCGAATCCGCCGCCGACGATCTCCGCCCGTCCTGGCTGCACCAAATCCGCCTCCTATGCCGAAAGTAATGTACAGGCGAATAGGTGTTTTGTTCATCCAAATGTTAAAAGCCACACGCCCCACCTTTGCGGTGATGTCCGCGATGGTTATGTTGAGCTCGACCTTGTTGATGATTTGAAGGCGTGCGATGACGGTTCATATCCTGAGACGAGCTTTTCACATTGAAAGCGTTGATGATCTTATTGTGTTGCAGAAACAGCTTATCGAGGCCGAGCGTGCAGCCGGTCGACCAAGCTGGCTTTATCAGCGCATGCGTTCCACACCGACACGTCAGACGGAAATTCTTGATGGTGGTTCGACTTATTGGGTGATCAAGGGATATGTTCGAGCGCGTCAGCGCATATTAGAGATCGAGCCCCGGATGGACGCCGAAGGACGCAAGCGGTGCTTTCTGCGTCTTGATCCGAAGCTCATGCACACCGTGTTGAGCCCTATGAAGCCACGGCGCGGTTGGCGCTACCTGAAAGAGGAAGAAGCGCCCCCTGACCAGACCGAGCCTGCCGATGGTGATAGTGGGAAAATTCCGCCCGAAATGGCGGCGGAATTGCGCGAATTGGGGTTGCTTTGATCGTATGATCCCTACCACCCGATGACGATAGGCGCTGTGCGCCGCAAGCGGGCGACGTAACTCGACTCCAAATTCGCAAGTCGGGATGTTCTGGTGGCAAGGGGCTCCGATCAGGCTGATCGTGCTGTGGGGGTGGCCAGCACCCGCGCCCGAGATCATCTACTGGTTACTGGAGTGGATCCTGTATCCGAATTCTTGGACGATCTCGTCATAAGGTGATTAAGGCCCTCCTGCTTGCTCGGTCTAGCCACCCGCCAAAATCCGATAGACCGATGCACGACCAATGCCCAGTTCCTTGGAAATTGCAGTGGCACCCATACCACCGTCACGCATACCCTTAATCCGCTCAGAATCTATCGTCGCTTTCCGGCCCCGATATTTTCCGGCAGCCTTGGCTTTCTCAATCCCTTCAAGCTGACGCTCCTTCCTAATCTTTGTTTAGAACTCAGCGAACACCGCAAGCAGCTTCAAGGTCATCTCGCCGTAGATATCCCCGGTGTCGAAGGGCTGCTCGGTCGCCTTCAAGCGCACTCCACGCTCCTCAAGCTCATGCACGATGTTGGCGAGGTCACGGGTCGATCTTGCAAGTCTGTCGATTCGGGTCACCATCAACGTGTCACCCTCCCTCAGAAACTCCATGAGCGTCTCAAGCTCACTCCGTCCCTTCCTGCTGGTCCCGCTGACCTTCTCCGACCGTACGGTCTGGCATCCAGCTTCCTTGAGCTTCTCAATTTGAGCGTCGAGGTTCTGATCTACCGTGCTAACCCTTGCGTATCCATAAGTTGGCGACATGACATCCTCCTTTACTGTCTCGTTTAGCTTTAGACCTTGAGAAGGTAGTGTCTCGCATTTCTAAGAACAACCCTTATAAGACGCAAATTCTGTCTCGCCATTCTGTCTCCCTAAGGTATACCCAATCAAGACGCATCGGAGATCCAATCGAAATTCCTACGGTTAAAGGATCGAACGCGGCACGCCGCCGAAGGAAGGCAAACCCCGAGACATGGCCGTTGCAGAAAGCCTCCGTGGTCTTCCCCGGATAGGCCTTCACAAAGCAAGCTCCGAGTGCGGAAGTCTTCATGGTCAGAAAGTGGATTTTACGCCCCACCCCACCGATGACGGCCAGGGCCTTGCCCAAATCAAACTGAGTATGACCGGGTGAAAGAGCAGATTAGAGTCAGGCGTTTCGAGTGTAGCGGCAGGAAGGGTAACGGCTGCACCCGAGAAAGGTCCCATTCTTACCATTGCGTGTCATGAGCTTGCCGGTTTTGCAGAAGGGACATGTTTCGTTGCCTTTAGCATGGGGAGACCGATTGTTCTCGACTTTTCGACCGTAGGTGCAATCTGGAAAATTGGAACATCCGAAAAACTCGCCGTAAGACCCGGTTCGTAACCTTAAATCACCTGTGCTGCAATTGGGGCAAGGGTTGCTGCGTGCGAGATTGGCGGAATCCGATACGCCATCCATTTCCGCAATCTCTGTGGCAAAGACGGAAGTCTTGGCGGTGTTGGCGAGGAGGAAGACAGCACGTTTTGCACGGGTGATCGCAACATATAACAGCCGACGTTCCTCGGCATAAGGGAAGGTTTCTGGACGGGGGATCACCAAGTGAAGGAGCGAATCGTCGGTGATCGTGCTGGGGAACCCGTACCAGCCGGACTCGACGTTGAGGACGATGACATAGTCGGCCTCAAGACCTTTGGCCGAATGCACAGTCTTGAACTGAATATCGAGTCGTGGGAATTGATTTTCATAGGAGGCGAGGCCTTGGGGCCTCAAGTGGTTATATCGAGCCAGAATATAAATGCTTACCTTGGCATCGTTGGCGTGCGCTGTGGAATGAATTTGTTCGAGCAATCCTTCGAGCACATCCTGTTCCTGCTCCGTCGTTTTATATCCTTTGATAAAGATTTGGTTTTGATCAAATTTGTCCTCTGAATAGACGCTTTTGGTAATTTGGTCAGGATTGCGCTGTACGAACTTCGCAGCGACATCGACAATACCCTGGTACGAACGGAAGGTTCTAGTGAGAGCGTTTTGGGATGTCGTACCGAAGTGATCTGCGAAGTGCGTCATAATGTCGATGTTTACGCCAGTGAACCGATAGATCGACTGCCAATCGTCACCGACGGCAAACAGTTTCGTATCCTCGTCCTGGTCGATCAGAGCATGGATCATCCGTTTTCGATCTTGGGATGTGTCCTGGAACTCATCAACAAGGATGTATTTGAACGGGTGTTGAAATTTGCCGGCCTCGATATATTCACACGCCTTGTGGATCTGGTCTTCGAAGTCGATCTCCTGCGCTTCGCTTAGACGGGTTTGGTATGCATGAAATATTGGCTCAAACAAATCCAAAAAAAGCTTGGCTCGTACGGGGTCAGGATTCCCGTTGGCCTTCTGTCGAACTTGCTCCAAGGTGGCATTATTTGATTTGAAGTGACGCAGGAAGGTGGTGAAAAGTTCGGTGTCTCTTCCGGGATCGAACACACTGCGAACGAGCGCGTCAAGATGTGTGTCGGTCATGGGGTTTCGGGAGACCCCGTAGCGATCGAGTTCCTCGCCGAGCCGGACGAAAACGGAACCATCCCGGAAATGGGCGGAATGTGTTTCAATGAGCCGAGTGTCGTTCTTCGGATGGATCTGACGCTTCCATGCGACACCGGCTTCGTAATCACGAAAGAATGCGGGTGCTTGACCGCTAGCGTTCAGGGCAAAATGCTCATGGTAGAGGTTAGCTTCGGGATAGTAGAAATCGGGGTAGTACTGGCGATGATCAACGTCCGCAGTGTGGTGGCTATAGGGACGCTCGTATTCGTACGTTATGCCGTTGATCGCCAGCCAATTGCAGATTCGAAGTTCCTCCATCGATTTGACTTCATGTCCATCGAGGGTCGAAAGAACGAGCCGGCGCTGGCCACTTGGTGAGGAACCGTAGGTGGCGCCAAGCTGGCGCAGGTAGTCTTCGTATTTGCGAAGAGACTTTATCGATTCAAGATCTGTGGATGGGACCTTGTAGAGTACCTGAAAGCTGCGCCAGTTCGTGGCAAAGGTTGGGTCGAGCGTAGCGATGTTTTCGATCAGTTCGGCGAAAAGTTTGGCGAGACGCGTTTTGCTGGCCGAGGCAAGCGGGGAGATCGCAGGCTTTTCGCCTTCGACCTTGGCAATAATCTCAAGTCCGAGGCTATGGAAGGTTTTTGCCTTAATGGGTCGCTTGAAGTTCGCAACCATACCCTTCAGCTTTTTGAGTCGCTCGTCGATTTCAATTTGGGCGTCCTTGTTGTAGGCAAGGACGAGAATGTCAGAGGTTTGGGCTAGGCCGCTTTCGACTAGGTAAGCAGCCTTTGCTATGATGGTGGACGATTTGCCGGACCCTGCGGCAGCGACGAGAAGATTGCGATCTTCGTTGATAACCGCGGAGCGGCGTTGTTCATCGGTCAGCGGGTATTTTTCGAGCTTGCCGAAGAGTTCATAATAGTGGTCGAGCGCCCATTCGACGAATTCTTCATTGCGGGCTTTCAACTTGGGACTACCGGGTTCGACCAGTTCCGTGAAGGGACGGATAAGTATCCGAAGCTCGTGAGGAAGGTCATCGGCGAAGAAAAATGGGTTGGCGAGAGTCTTGCCGATATCAGGGGCGTTTCGCATCCAGCGTCGAATGTCGGCGTGGGCGAGGTAACGCTTTTCCTCCATGAGTAAGTGAATACGACTCATGGCATCTGAAAGGGCAGACTGTTGCTTTTGAAGCTGACCCACGAGGGAATATTTCACGTGTTGCTGAATATCTGCCGAGAGTTCTTTCGCCGTCTCGGAGGGCAGGCCATCTATCCGTGTGGAGGGCTGACCGGGGACAACGATAGTAAGCTTTTCCCAGATTACGCCCGTTTGCAGACGAATTTCGTGGATTTCTGGGTAGGTAATACTGACCTGGATATTTTTCTTGGTATAAATGAGCCGCTTGTTGCCAGTCTCAACGTTCCACCGATCGTTGAAAAGCGCGCTCAAAAATCCGTTGCTGTATTTCATGAGTGCAATTTAGACCCGATCTGACAGTTACGCCGAACTGATAAAGACTTCGCGCTTCAAAGAAACCTAGTCAAACATTCCCATGCTAACAATCGAACGTCAGTTCCGTTTACGCCACGGCCACACGCGTTTCTTCGTTACGGGCTTCCCCTCCAAGATCGGCGTACCGGCGGTCAGTGTCGAGCGTCTCTCGAAATTCATTGGATGTATGATTTCCAATGGCGGCTGATTTCCCGGCCGATCATAAATCTCCACAAAGTAGCGAGCGGATCGAAGCGTGCCGCATCTTGTTGGCGGTGTCAATCGACGCTTACGCCGCTTCATCGACATCGATAAATCCACATAGTGTCCACCAACGATAGTGGACACCAGCGCCCGCTATCAGGCCGGAACAATCGCAGAAATCGACTTGCTCAAAAAGGGCGGGTTCCCCGGACGGTTACGCCTGTACAGTCGCTCCAGCAGCTTCAGCGGCCTCGACCTTCGATGACCTTACCTTAGGTCAACATGGTCGGTCTGGCGATGATGGCCGGAGTACTCAGAGCGTGGCAGCGGACGGGCAGGACGTCGGGACCTATATACACCATCAAATACCTACCGCGACGCTGAGGAACGCACACAAGCAACGTGCACGTTATGGACCGTGGTCTGCATTATCTATTTCCTGATGAATATCGTCGAGTTCTAGTTGTACGCGATCAGCGACGATTCCTGTCCGAAATCGTTGCAAAAATAATTCGGCATCGATCTCAAGAAGGTCGGAATCTTTAATCGCCAACCAAGCTTTCATTTGTTCCTCTATGTCGGAACGGACTTTGCCGGGTGGAAATTGGCTCAAGAACTCTTCCAAATTGCCATCCTTTTCGACTTCTTCGATGGATATCCGGAGGTGCCCCGACCTAGCTCTATCGTCCTGAACCGGCAACGCGACCCGCTTCGTTGTCTTGGAGTCGGAAGTTTCTTCACGTCGGCCCATGCGCCGTTTCGCCAAACTCGCAAACATACTGTTCGGGTATTGTTCCAGAAAGGCTCTAAAATCATCGGGGTTCGTGCTGTTTTTGAGCCGAGTCCAGTCCGAAAGCTCATCTTCTCTTCTCAGGTTATCCGCATTTTTCTTCAGGGTTTCGATACGGCGCGAGGCAAGGCCGACGAATGTCCCATTTGGAAACTTCTCGAGATAGTCCCAAAAATTGGCCGCATTGGTGCTGTCTTTGATCGAAGCCCAGAAAGCTAATTCGAACCGCTTTCCGATATCATCTCGCGAAGGCGCGAGAGCTTTACGTTTTTGGGCGGCCTCCTCCTTCGTGATCAGCCCTTTCTCCAGCAGAGATTTAAGAATTTTGAGTCTGTCCTCTAAGGTGTTTGTTGGGTTTGTGGTCGGAGCAGAACTTTGCTCCGCTGTTATTTTCTCTCGGATTTTTGTATCGGCATTTGGGTTAGTTTTTTGGACAATTTTATAATCCCAATACAGGCGCTCGCCGTCATCAGCGTAGAAACGCTTTAGCCGCTTACCTTCTTTTTCGAACCACAGACAACGTTCCATGCCTTGGCGGAAATTCTGATATTGGGTGCAAAGTTGGCCGTTCGCCTTTACGTGCCAATTACCCGTGTCGTCACCATATTGGTCAGTGTCGAAGGTAACCGTTCCGTCCGGCGCAAAAACGGCTGTATAGTCCACACCCGAAGCGGTTGAGCCTTCAATGGTTTTGCTCTTGATCGCGGCAATCATTTCAGCGGCGGAAAGCCTGTCTCCGGCGTCGGCAGGAGTCGCGAAGACAATCAGACACACAGCCAACAGCGTAAATTGCGAAAGATTCATGGTCCGATTCTCCCTGTTGAGCGGACGATTGAACTGTAGCGCATAATTAACACCGCTGTACGGTAGTATGAAATTCGCTTGCACTAAAACGCTGACGACGACGGTGGCTTACAACTTTTCGAGAAGCGTCTTCCGTTCCTGTGCGGCCTCCTCCTTCGTGATCAGCCCTTTTTCCAGTAGCGATTTAAGGCTTCTAAGTCTGCCCACTAGGGAGTTTGTTGGGTTTGTGACTGGAGCAAGGGTTGGTTCGGCTTTGAATTTCTCACTATTTTTGACATCGGAAGACACCGACGGTATCGGGGCACGGCAGATATAACGCGGCTTGATTCTGGGGTTCTTGTATCGAATAATTTCGACATCACCGGGACATTCTTTGAGGTCGTCGGCTGGTTCGCCGGGACCCTCGCGGCAGGTGTAGTCCAGCAGTTTTTCTTCGCCCTCGACGTGCGCAATTTTCACTTTGTCGGGGCATACCTGAAGCTCTTGTGCGGGAGACTGGGCATCGATTGCCGTTTCTATTAATGATAATCCGATTGATTTTCGTGCATCGAATCTAGCCATCCATTCGCTTGCGCGTTTTTCGGCTTCGGCAATTTTAGTGGAGGTCATTTTGTCGGAGAGACTTTTTCTGTCCGCCTCGGCGTCCGTATAATCATGCCTTACCGCAAGAGTGTACCATTTGAGCGCCTCGACATTGTTAGGGTCTAACACAAGATTACCTTGCCCATCGCATCGCTCGAATTTTTGGAATGCATGTCCATTAAGCCCCATGTACAAGCCGTTCCCCTCACTGACATAGCTCGCATAGGTATCCATAATTTCCTTTTGCGCTACCTCAACGTCCTCGCATGTAACATTTACTGGACCATCTTGGTCTGCGGTATCCGGAGAGCCTCCGCTAACTATTGTGTAGCCCTTGCCCCTCAAACAGCTTGCGATTTTGCCTTCTTCTTTTTCCAAGGCTTTGAACGCACCCGCACCGATCCCAACAGTCGCGCCCACTGCGGCACCAATTGCGGCCCCTTGTGCAGATTCACCATGTAATGTTCCAGCAAGTAGTCCATGAAATGCTCCGTATGCGGAACCAACCATGGCATAGCCGACGCTTTTGACCGACGCTTCGAGGAACGTACCGCCACGACAATTATTCAAATCCTCAGCAAATTTCTCTTCGTCAAAATTGGGCGCAGTTTCAACGACTTCGGGGGTGGCGCATGCCGAAAGTGCGAGGAAAATGGCCAGACTGATCACAATTTTATTTAACATGACTAGGGCCTGATTAGCATTTGCCTGAACATCCAGTTTACGCAAGCTGTGAGCCTCATACAGCGCCAAATGATCGGAACATCCGGCATTAAAGCTGCTCGATGATAATTTTGCGGTGGGCTTTATATTCATCCGGCGTGATGAGTTTTTTGTTCAATAGATTGTCCAGTCGCTTAAGTCTGATTTCCGTATTCGATGTGGCTGGGTGGGGAATTGTTTTGTTGCGAGGACGATGAACTGATTTTTGCAGCTTGCCGTCAAACCCTGCTTTCACATCTGCCAACCAACCGGCACCCCATTCGGTTAGGCGCTCGATATATGAGGCTGTTCCGCTGGCGGGGACGGGCCCGTGGTCTTGTTCCGGATCGAAAAAATATTCGACACCGAAAACATCGCGGATATCAGCCATATGGTAGCGGAACCTGTTGGTGCCCGATCTTCATGATTCCGGAAAACTGAGTTCCCAAAGATGGTAGAGACGAGGAACTGCCGCCGCCAGCACAGCCGGCAAGCAGCAGAACGCAGAGACCCGCGAGTTTCGACAGCCGCATACCCGATCCTCCATAACGAGGATCAAACTCTAACGTGCATTCAAGATGTCTGGATAGTAGAAAAGTTGGGTGTGTTTTCCACCCCTAGAGAAGGGGTAGTCGGCCTTGAAATCCAAGCGAAACTCCTGCGGTTAGGTTCACTATTCAGCCCGACGCGCCGCTTGGTAGTCCTGATGAATACCGTAATGCGCGTCCCTAGCGCCGCTGCTGGGCGGTTTGAAACAATCCGGGTAGCCCGGGTCATCTTTTACCCGGGATCGTGCCCTCACGGCGCTCAGGGCGTCCATCATGGCCAGAAATTCTATGAAGGATTCATGTTGGCGTGGGTCTCAGTGATGCGCTGGCGCGGGTCCGTCTCCATCATCGTCCTCTCCCGCTTGGATAGCCTCAATAGCCGCGATTAAAGCGCGCTGGTCATCATAGCTAAGCGTATCATAGACGTTCGGCTCCCGGTCGACGTGCTGCGTGGCTTTGCCGTGGCCTCGATCAAGTAGTTCCTTCGCTGCGACCAGCCGAATGCGCGTCCCAAGCGTTTCATCGTTCATCGCCGTTACATATAGATCAATCGCCGCTTTCGTGTGCCTGCGGGCGGCGTCGCGAACGTCGGTGATCAATTCTGCGGTGCTCCCTTGGAGCTCGGCCACGCGGCTTTGAACCTTATCATTTCTCAACAATCGCATCTCGCAGACCTTCAGCATTGTTCGATTATGAACGCATGATAAGTGTCGTTTTCGTGCATTCACGTTCTTGCTGGCGGGGCTTTCCCTTTTACTCGCTTAACGGCACAATCGGCCCATGAGGTATCACTTTTGCGCCATATTGATAATTCTGTTTCCGCTCTTTGCCCATGCCAGCGTCACGGGCAAGCCTCGAGTCATAGATGGCGACACCATCGAAATTAGCAATCAGCGCATCCGGCTCCACGGCATCGACGCGCCGGAAAGCAAGCAAACCTGTCTTGAGAACGGCAAGATATGGCGCTGCGGGACGAATGCCACCTTCGCCCTGGCAGAGAGGCTCGGGAAGCACTGGGTTGTCTGCCAGCAACTCGACATCGACAGATACAAGCGCATTGTCGCCGCGTGCCGCCTGGCGGGACCGGAAGGACCTGACGTAAACAGATGGATGGTAGCCAACGGCTGGGCGCTGGCCTATCGGCGCTTCTCACAAGCCTATGTGAAGGACGAGGAGACTGCCAAGAAGGCCGGCAAGGGAATATGGCGCGGGCAATTCGTGCCGCCTTGGGACTGGCGAAGGGGTGAACGTCTTGCCGCCGAAGGCGCTGAAAAGAAGCCAGCCAGCGCATGCGTGATCAAGGGCAACATCAGCCGCAAGGGTGTTCGCATTTACCACGTCCCCACCGGCCAGTTTTACTCCCGCACCCGCATAGATCCGAGTAAGGGAGAGAAGTGGCTCTGCTCTGAGCAAGAGGCCCGACGCGCTGGGTGGAGGAAATCGAAAAGATGACGGACAAGGAAATCTACCTCGCAGCTCAGACCGTAATTAAATCGCACGGTGATGGTGCGGCACTTCACGCGGCGCAACGTGCTGACGAGCTTATGGCTGAAGGCGATATGGAGGGACGGCGTGTTTGCACCGTATGGCCTGTTTAATCGCCTTTTTCGAACCTGTGGGAGCGATCTCGGTGTCTTCTGTGGTGGAGTAGCCAAAACCGCCTCTTGCGCCTGTAGGGTCGCAGATGCGGTCCAACACAATGAGATTGTCCTTGGTCGCCCCCATCCTCCCCAATCAGTAGCGGGGTCCCAGAACCGCGTCCGCGTACCGCTCCACCGCCGCTTCGTATTGATTCCGTATACGGTGATAGGTTCGCCAATGCATGTAACGGGGTTTGCTCGGGAACGGGTCAGATAGGTCACCGCTCCCACCCAATCGAACACAAATCTTTTGCACCTTCCTCAGCGCCCGGAATTCTCTCGATTCAGTTTGGGATTCGTAGGTCAGACCACCGCACTTCCGGCAAATTATACGGGATCGGAAGGAATACAGGACTCCACACCGTCGGTCACATTGCGGGCAAAGAAACCATGGCCGTTTTCCACCGGATGGAAGGCGCGTCCATTCGATTTGCACTTCGCCGGTCACGGCGTCATCCCACCGCTCCCCTCGCGTCCAGTCCTGGATGCTGAATGAAAGCAATTCATGTGTCTGGATCATCTGAACCGTTTCCAAACGAAATCATCAGCAAAGTTTCACCCGGAATAGCTCCGTAACAGGCGTTATCAGGTGGACGCATTTTCCTGTAACCATTTAATCCGTGCGGCGATGGGCGGGAATGATGCGAGGTCGGTGCCAGCGCGCTCGTAGTCTATCCGTTTTCGCGTTGTGTAGTGACGTCGGAAGGCCTCCCAGGAACAGTCCTGGGGCAGGCCAATATGCTTGAAGAATTCGCCGTCACCATCTTCACAGTGGCTATCGTACCAATTCCGATGGGGGGCTATGTGGGATGGACCTATCTCTCCCTCGCGAACACCCTCATTGACTGCGTCGGCAATGGCCTCGATTATTGGGATTAAATTTTGATCCCCGGTCTGTATAAGCGCCAGCCTTGCGGTCTCCATGAACATGTCACATACATTGGTGGCAAACTCCATGGCGTCATCCTCGGCCTGTCGCATCTCGGCGTCATGATTGGTAGTGCCCTTGGGCCGCCCCTTGGGGTTTCCGCTCTTGCCCTTCTTGAAGGTGGTTTTTTTGCGTCGGTTCGTGGATTTCTTTGCCATTATTTCATTCCGCGCTTTCAAGGTGAACGCCGTCTTGCTCGAGTCCTGCCGTGTCGGTGGGCGATGGACAGCCTTTCTGGCATTCCGGGGTCATCTTTCTTAAAGATCGCGCTCTCCGATGCGCTCCGACCGACCGTCGCACCTTCCAACGCCAGGAACTCAGTGAATGTTTCAGGCAGCGTTTCGCATATGTCCAAAGCATCCTCTTTCGGAACGCCTTCGCGAATCATTACGCTGAATAAATGGAACTTGTTTGACCGCACAAATGCGACGGCCTTCCAATCGTCCATGCCCTTGCGAAGAGAATGGCGCTGCAACACCCACTGCATCCGGTCATAGGCCAGTGCGAATTTGTCGTTGATACGGGTGTATTGAATATCAGCCATCTACGTTCGTCCCTTCCAAATGGTTTTCATTCATGATCGCTGCGCGTTCTATGTCGTCGTCGACCTGGCTATTTTCATCGGCAATGTGTGTATTAGCCCTCACATCCCCGATTTGATCCGTCACAACGTCACAACCGTTGCTGAGAGCGGGTTTCAGCGAATTCTGATCCGTCACACTTATAGAATTGTGACGTTTCGAAATTGCCGATTTTCCGCAGTTCTTTGCGGGTTGTGACGTTGTGACGTTTCGATTAGGGAGATACCGGGCGAAGGCATCATTGAAGGCCTCTAATTTGTATCCTTTAGCTGTCCCGGATCCGTTCCGAATTGTGCCCGATGTGATTGCAAAGTGCCTGAGTTGCCGCGCAACCTGGACCTTGCTGATTGGCTTTCCGGCTTTCCACTCCGGCCAGGGCCGGTCCTCCATTTCGTGAAGATGAACACACAGTGCATCCGAGGTGATTTTGTCTTCTCCAGTCTTTTCGAAAATAGCCTGGATGTCGGCCAGCAATTGGACGCGCACCGAAGCATCGTCACTACCGCCCGAGTTGGATAGCGCTATCGCCACCTCGCGCGCGCGATTTGACCATTTGCCGCCCGCGATATCGGCGATGGCAAGAAGAGCTCGCCAGTTATCGGCGGCTCGGTCATGCAGAACGCTTGGTGTCGGGGGATCGAGTTCCCTCAAGGCGGCGATATTGTCTAACTTCCATCGTGCCGCCATGCGGGCCAGCCGGTCTAGATCCGGTGTACGGTCGATGCGAAGTCGTTCAACAACCTCATCGGGCCTCTTCCGACGCATGGAGACGATGATCGATCTATCCTCAATCGTGTCAGGCATGTTGCCGATCCCGGCAATCACCATCGCGCACCAGGTCGAAAACTGACGTGGCTCGTAATCCTCCCCAACTAAGCGGAGCACGCTTCCACTGCGATGATGGCCGCTGTTTATGATGCCCCGCAGTTCTTCATTGTCCTTCGCGAAGGTATCGGCCTCGTCGACCAACAGGGTCGGGCGACATACTTCCACGGTGCGGAACAACACAGCCGGCGTGACGTTCATTGCCGCGAGAGGACGCGGAACCAGCCTTTCCAGAACAAGAAGAAGAGTACTTTTTCCACACCGCTTTTCCGGGGACGTGATCAACAAGCGCGGGCTGATATTGGTTGCATCGAGGCAATGGGCATGAACGATCCAAAGTGCGAGCGCTTCATGGGTGTGGTCAGGAAGAGATACATAGCGGCGAAAAGCTCTTGTGATCCGGTCAAGCAGATCACTGCCATCGACTTTCTCGGACCACGGTTCAGGCTCAGGAAGTTTCAATTCACGCCCTGATTTTGCGGTGTCGTAGCTGTTGGATTTGCGAGCCTTTTTTACTTCGCCATCCAACACGGAGACGCGGACCCCGAGCATGTCGGCTTCCGCATCACGGACTTGATCGTATTCAAGAGCGGGGAGGGCTGCCAGCCGTTCCACAGTTGCCTGAAGGTCCGGCGTCACCTCTTCGGCATCCGCAATGCCGTTTCCGATGTCATAATCAGCCATGCTGCCGCCTCCTGAGATCAAGGGGAGTCACGTTTTCGGGCAGCATCAGCACGTCGTTGAAATCCATATTTTTCGGCGCGCGCGCAATCTTCACCTTCCTCCCTTCGGCCAGAAATCTCTGTGCGGCGTCTTGGGCTGCTTTTTCCCCGGGCTCATCGCCATCGGCGGCGATCACGACTTCCCGGACTTGCCGTGGGAGAACGGCGGTCTTGAGGCCGCTGGTGGACAGACAGGCCCATGTCGGCTTGCTGGTAGCCTGCATCACACTGAGCGCGGTCTCGATGCCCTCGGCAAGGATCAGGCTTTCAGCGACCGCCGCGAGCCTGACAGCGCCTGTGGCGCATCTGCCGAGCATCATCTTTCCCTGGGTGATGAAGGCTTTTTTGGAGCCGTCCGAAACCAGATATGTGCGATGAATTCCGGTGACGGCTCGATCCGGCCCCTGAATGGCGGCTACCATGGCGGGCATCAGCATTCCGGTCGGGCCATGCTTGAGGTCCGGAGCGTATTTGATGGAAGCCGGAATATCGAGTGTGATGCCACGACCGCGCAAATAGGTCTCGACAGGGGTGTTCTCAGGCGCCTGCGCGTTTTGCCAAATGGCCAGCGCGGCTTGCTGTTTTCGCTCTGCGTCCTGGTCAGGTTCCCATGTCTGCTTCCCGCTTTTCACGGGGGTGGCGCTACCGAGATCAGAACCAAGGATCCAGCGCACGGCATCGGCAAACTCGAGGCCTCGGAGATCACGAGCGAATTGGATTGCGTCGCCATGCGCGCCACAGCCGAAGCAATGGAAATGGTCGGAATAGACCGTGAAGCTTCCGGTTTTCTCACGGTGGAACGGGCATATTCCCACGAGCAAACCGTCTTTTTTCGTGAGCGCCACGACGGGTTTCACGGTCTCCACGAGACGGTTACGCGCGCGCTCGATATCGGCAGGGGGAATGTTGGCCATGCTCATTTTCCCTGCCAATCGTGGTAATGGTCGAGCTGATCGAGGTAGTCGCGTTCGGAGCTATAGAGCGGCTCGTCGACCGGGTCGGGGTCGCGCGGCATCGGGATCATGTCCGCGCCGACCTCGGGCTTTTCTTCCCGCAGGTCGTCATCCATGCGATCCCATAAATCGGTGGCGTCCTCCTCGATCTGGGCCGCATCGGTCAGGATCTCGTCGTATCGTTCGCCAAGGCCGTCGATCTCATCGACGTACCGCTCGCGCAGACCGTTCTCGGCTTCCCTGATCTTCCTATAGATGTAGGACTCTGCAGCGTGGACACGCCCGTTCAGCGTCGGGTCGATGTAGCGACAAACCTCGGCCTCGATGATCTCGGTAAGCTTGCCTGGATACAGCGCCTCAAGGGCGTCGAGCTCGGTCGCGCCGGTTCCAAACCGTTCTTCGAACTTCGCTGCCCGCCGCTCAGTTTCCTTGATCGGCGTCCTGGGTAGCTGGAATTCAACGCATTGCTCCGGGGTGAGAATGACGGGCGCAAGGGTGATGTCCGAGTTGATCTCGGCGCTGTACAGCTTGTGCTCGATCTTACGCGCGACCGCGACCGGCATCGATCTGCCCGCCGGATCAAAGTCCGACACGTACAATATCCGCATGGGCTTTCCGGCGTCGATGGCGCGCTCGACGGCAAGGCGTGTGGCCGTCTCGCTCATCTCTCCGACGCCGGCGACGAGGTTGAAGCCAAGCCGTATGGACAGCGGCATGAGGATGTCATTCATCGTGCTCTTTTCGGCCCACACCTCGACTAGGAAGTCCTGGTCCCGGTGGAAGCCGTCCAGGAACAACCCTGACACGGGAAATTCGGATGGAAGGTCGATGTTGATGCTGGCCCCGGTCAGGAGGACGTGCGGGTTGGGCTCGCCCTGGAATCCCGCGCGGATTCGCGGCTCCGGGTTGCGCCGGTCAACCAGAACGTCGGGCGGAATCATTCCGAGGTAGCGCGCCGCCAATGAAGCGATGCCAAGGTCCTTCCAATCGCTCAGAGTATTCCCGTACGCCTTGCCGCTCGGCCACAGGACCGGATCGGGTTGCGACACCAGGATGTAATGGACGCGCCTTAAATGTGCGCCCTGCTGAAATCCGAACCGGTGCCATTGGTCGACGAACCATTCCGCCCGATCACGCCGGTTCGGAACGCCTGCAAAAAATGGATCGTTCCCCGCCGTGAGAACGAGCAAATCGGATATCTTGACGCCCGAGGTCCGCGCCAGCTCTTTGATGTCGGAATAATTAAACACTGGCGACCTCGATTCCGCGACGGTGGCATTCGGCAATCAAGGCGTCGTCAGAGACCCCGGCCAGAATCTTTTCGAGAACGGTCCCCGCCGAGGATTCTCCCGATGCCAGGTTTTCGCGGTCTTTGCCGTGCCGGTCGGGAACCGGTTTCCCGCCAGTGGGGATTTCCCCAGTCATCTCTCGACGAAGCTTGCCGACCGTCTTGTGATCGACCGCGCATGCCTTGCCAATCTCACGGTCAGACCCTTTCGACCATTCGGGGTCGCGGAGCATGGTTTCAATGGATCGCCGCTTATCCGCCTGGGATCGCCGCAATCCATGCGTATCATTGGACCCGACGGCAAAGAGGATGGCGTCACGTTGGCCACCCTCCTTGATTTCCGCCAAGATCGTTTCTTTTCCGATCCGGCGCGAGGCTTCGAAGCGGTGGAACCCGTCACCGAGCCAATAGTCGCCGCCATCGAAAAACAGGGTGATCGCGGGGAACACCGCACCGGAATTCATGGAATCGGCGTATTCGGCGACGGTGCCGGGATCGATACCGGCAACCCGCATTTGCGACTCGCTGGCCGAACGGATCGACGAGATGGAGATATCCTGAATCATCGCTGCACCATGCGGATCGGCGCATCATGAAGTAAGCCAGCGTGGTATTTGCGGATACAGCGCCAGTCCGGGTCGATGCCGAAAAAATGCTGCGCCAAAATAGGGTTTTCCCGGGGATCGAAATCTTCGGGAACGTCAGCCTTGCCGCAAAGGCCGGGAAGGGTTATTTTCTGCATGTCTTATATTTCCTTTGGTCTGGAATTTGACGTTGAAGGTCGCGCCCCTGCCGGGTGCGGCCTTCGCTGTTTGGGGGTTATGCGGAGGCGGCCTCGGGGGCCGGCGCGTAATTGACGCGAGGGCGAGAGGCTAACCAGGCGTCGATTTCGTCTTCGAACCAACCGACGCTGTTGGGACCAAGATCGACCGGGGCAGGAAATGTCCCGGCCCGGACATCGCGCCAGATTTGGACGCGAGACTTTTGGACCTTCTCACAGACCGCTGGGCCGCGAATGATATTTCGGGTAGGGGTATCGCTCATTAGCTCCTCCTTGCATGATGCGCTTGCGATGCTCTGCAATACGCAGTGACAAGGGGAATTTATGAGCGTGGAATTGGGTTAGTTAGGCGTCACGAACTCATTGGCGTTTCGAAACGGGTGCGGCGAATTATCAATCGGGTTTAATTCGACTTGCCCTTTTTCTGGTTTTCGGACCGGGCCGGTGCCAATCATCCGGCGCAGTAGGCCAGACTTTATTCTCGAACGCACGTCGGCTCATTCTGAAGTGGAATTGTTTTTCGGCCTTAACCAATCCCCAGACTTCATTCTTGACCATTGGCTTGTCAGCCTTTTCGGCCAAGTCCTTTAGCCAAATTATGCATTCGGATATGGAAGCTCCGGTGGCAACTGTTTGTATGTTTAGATCGGGGTCTGCCTCCCCACCGGGCGGACTTAATTGGTCCGACAGTCCCGTCGACATTGCCCCGTGTTCATCTGCCGCGGATGGGATTGCAGCGGGCGCATCCGTTTTCTCGTCCGAGGTCACCCCCGACAATGGCTGCGC